>JABUBN010000325.1_pt1 | contig 14057 bp, 9 predicted proteins | sample 7240341 | NCBI WGS metagenome assembly JABUBN01 (sample SAMN07256345, study PRJNA390944) | subsurface metagenome | isolation source: Methane hydrate marine sediment | place: Pacific Ocean: Eastern North Pacific, ODP site | reverse complement strand
AGAGGGGCGAGCAGGCATGGCCTCTATTATAGCGGGAAAAGATCACGATGACTTTGACTTTATCGAGTTCTATAACAATTTGCATGAAAACTTGCCAAAATATGCAATTCCAAAGTTCATTCGCTTTTTAACCAGATTATCGACAACAGTTACATTCAAAATTAAAAAATCTGATATGAAAAAGGAAGGTTTTGATATGACAAATGATCCCATTTATGTATTATTACCGGGAAGTTCTAAATACACTCTTCTGACAAAAGAAATACATGCAAATCTAATCAATGGAAAGTATCGATTCTAATAATTGGAAATAGCACCATTATATTTCTATATAATTATTATTAATTGAACTGCGCGTGACAAATGATATTGGAATATTATATGAGATCAAGCTCTTGATTCCTAATATGATCTATATAGCTCGTAGATCGAAATTTTCTTCAACAAACTCCCTCCTTCTAACTCTCATCCAGCTATGTCTCTTCAAAGAATTAAATGGATGGTTGAAGCAATGAGAAAACTTGGCAATTACCCTCTTCAGATAAATTTAAATACCCTTTAACTAATTTGATTAATATTTGGTAAATCATCGGGGTCTAATGCAACTAAAACATTATCATCCCTTCCTACCATTGTTTCAGCAGATAACATTGCGTTATAGATCGCTTCTTGAACCGCATCAATCGTCATTCGAAAAATGTCAGAAATAATCAGATTGTTTTCATTCAGAAACAATCGTTCTTTAAACAGATCTTTAGGATTATGTTCGATTCTACTGCTTGTAGAGAACGCAAATAAGAAATCCCCGCTTGAATGACCTATGATTGAACCCGTTCGAGCTATACCAAATGCTCCTCTACGAGATAATCTATTAAGTTGTCGATGAGTTAATGGCAAGTCTGTAGCAATTATTACGATTATGGACCCACCACTAATTTTGTTTTTCCTTTTTTTCTTAGCTTTTGGAAAATACTTCTTTTTATCAAGGATTGTGGCCATTCGAGTACCATAAAATTGGAAATCTTGAAGGGAACCATAATTTGGGACAACCAGTGTTCCAATATGATATGTTTTTTGATATTTTGTCTGCCGTACATTGAGTTGTCGAGATGCAGTACCAATTCCACTTTTTAAACCAAACACTCGCATTCCTGTACCTGCACCTACACATCCCTGCTCAATTTTGGTAGCTGATTTGGCATTTTGAATTGCCTTGAGGACGTGAGATTCCTTCACGTGCCGACCTTGAATATCGTTTAAGAATCCATCATTGCATTCGGTTACTATAGGTGATATACTTGAAGGGGTTATGCCATCTTCTAAATTTCTTGATATTGAATACGAAACCAACGCATCAAAAACTAATCCTACATTCAAGGTGTTTGTGATTGCAATGGGCGTTTCAATACATCCCATTTCAAATATTTGTGGAATTCCTGTTGATTTACCATACGCATTTACGATATGAACACCTGTTACAACCTTATCAGCGTAAATATTCCCTTCGTGAGGAAGTATGACTGTTACTCCAGTACGAATTGGTCCTTCTCCTATTATATGTTTTCCTTCCCCTTTAATTATAGTTTCATGCCCCACTGCCACTCCAGATACATCTGTGATAGCGTTATTTTTCCCAGTAGGATATTTACCACAATTATAACCAAGTTCTCTTAAATCTACCATAGTTTTCAATTAATTTGCTTAAAAGGTAAAAAATTTATTTTTAATTAAGAGGTTCTTGTTATGTAATTAATGAATATTCTTTTCCATTTTTTAAACTTTCCAAAAAATTAACAATGGTTAATTTTTGTGTTAGCTGTGGTAAAAAATTGCCTTTAATTAAATAAATCTATTGAATGAATTATTACTTCTAAAAAATAAAAAATTAAATATCATTTAAATCAATTTATCACGATCTTTAGTAAATCGTCTTCTTATCTTTCTCAAAAGGCTTGATCTTCTTGGAGTTAATTACGCTCGTAAAGAAATAGTCGATTCAGGGTTTTTCAAGAGTTTATTTTGCTTTTACACGATGTTTAAAGAGCCTAATAGGAAAAAATAACTTTAAATAAAATAATTTTTTTAATGTTATACCTTGTATGAAATAATACATTAGTAAGATTAATAATTAATATAAACATGAATGCTCAAGAGCGGATTTTAAAAACTTTAAACCACGAGGAGCCTGATCGGATTCCTTCTTTTGAATCTTCGATCGATAATCTTAAAATTTATGATTACTACGGCGAAAAATATGCGTTTCAAGGTGGTGCCAGTTTCCAAAAGACATTATATTATTTTTGTTTTGGGAGCAAAAAGCTTTTAACTAAGCTCATAAGAACTTTAGGAAAAGGAGAAAAAGCAGCCAAAGCGATTGTAAGGAACCTAGTGAGATTTTATAAAAAAATAGGTTTGGATTTGTCGATATTTCCTTTGGTAATGTTTCCATATCAAATTGATAAAACCGGGAGCATTGACGAATTTGGAAGGAGAATGGACTATAAAAAGAACCCATCTGACGGAATGGACATCCTTTACTACATGGGAGGTGTTATTAAGGATTTTGAAGAATATCAAGCGTTCCCCCTTCCTGATCCCGATGATCCCATGAGAGAAAATTTTTTTAAAGCAACTAAAACCATTCAGAAAGAATTCAATGAAGAAGTATATGTGATGCCGGGTATAGGAGGGCTCATGGAAATGACATGGGAAGGTTTTGGACTGCAAAATTTTAGCAGGCTTTTAGCTCGTAAAAAGCACGCCAAGCAAGTTTTCGATGATCGGGGGAGTTTCGCTGTAGAGATGGTAAAAAGAATTGTTGAATGGGGTGAAACCGGTGCGGTAATGCTGCTTGACGATTACGGTTATAAAAAGGGCCTGTTCATGAGTCCCCGTAACTATAAAGAGTTTGTATTCCCTTGGTTAAAGAAAATTTGCGACACCGCGCATAAAGGCGGAATAAAAGTAATGTTGCACAGCTGTGGAGATATATACGATATTTTTGAGGATATTATAAAGTGTGGTGTTGACGCGATCCATCCAGTCGAGCCCACCACGGCCAACCCTGATTATGATATTTTCAAACTCAATGAAAAATATGGTGATCAGATAACATTTATAGGAAATGTGTCCCCCCAAGATCTTGCGGATAAAGATCCAGATTTCGTAAAAGAATTGCTTAAAAAACTATTTAAAGAAGTAGCTCCAGGAGGCGGTTATATATTGAGTTCTGGACATAGTATTAATCCCGCCATAAAGTTAGAGAATTTTTTAGCCATGAGGAAAACCATAGAAAAATATGGTAGATATCCCATTAAAATAGAATAATTTATGGTTTTGTAAGGGAAAAAAGAATTAGAACAAGTCCAGAAGTGAATTACAATTTGAAATTTTAAAAATAATAAAGTTTCCTATTGGTTAAATTATAAACTTTTATAATATTAAAAGGCGTATCTTTCATGCCAGGAACGAAATTTGATTTCGGTAATAAACACATTAGAATTGGATTTGTTGGAAATTCCTGCAAGATGCATTAAAGAGATTAGAAGATTATATAGAAGAAAATTTTTAATTCTGAGCATGCCACGACCCTAGACTCCACATTGTTAATTCTGACATTCCAAAAACCAATAATGACATTAAGGCTACTATAATATAAGCAATTGATCGCGTCTTGCGTTCTTGGAAGCGTTGACCAATAAACAATATCATGAAGATCGGAATAGCCCATAATCCTGCCATGTAACCTGACACGGGTCCAATTTTGAACAAACCATCTTCAGGAAAAGCTAAAGTCTCAAGTTGTACTGCTAAATACCAATCTGGAAACACTTGAAATAAGCTGAGAATGAACGCAAATAACCAGAGATTTACCCATTCCTCGTATTTACGCCATATTCCAACTAATGCAATCGTTACATTATAAATGATAACAAGTATGAATAATTTGATTCCTATAACATTGTCAATTGGTATTATCAAAACAATTAAACAAATTATTATGAATAAAGAGTGAATGAGTAACGCATCCCTTTCCATCTTAGTTACTGATTCTAGTACCATAATCTTTCCATGTTCATTATTAATATGTGAATGATTTCGAAAATTTTCTTAAACCTATAAATCTAATTGTTCTTTCGTATCCTTGATTTTTTTTGGAAATTTTCTTTTTTATTTTTCATGATTTTTTAATGGTAATAGTTGGATTAGTAGCATACTTTTCAAGAGCAGATTCATCTAGCTTGACGCCCCATCCTGGACCATCTGGAACCTTGGCTGTTCCATTACTATAATCTATGGGGTCTACAATGAGGTCGTCTTCCATCATTTCTTGACCAAACAATTCGGTAGCGTGCCCTAAAGAATTATGTTTCGCAGCTGCAAAATGAATGTGCATAGCTGATGCTATCCCTAATGGCTGATTGTGAAGAACTGTTCCTAATCCGTGCAGCTCTGCGTAATGTAAGGCTTTTAAAGCTTGAGTCACCCCCCCGGGACGTTCGGAATTTATTCCAAGGACACCCACAGCACCTAATTCGACTAGTGTAATGAAATCTTGAAGTGAGAAAAATCCTTCGTGCGATAATAATGGTGTATCTACTCGTTTCTGCACGTAAGCCATGCCCATATAATCGTCTTTTCTCACGGGCTGTTCTGCGTAATCGATAGCATGAGGCTCAATAGCTTTAATCGCTCTGACAGCTTCAGGAGGACTGTAAGCTTGATTGTAATCCACGCGCAGCCTGACTTTATTGCCAAAAGTATCTCGGAACATCTTACATAATGCGATGTCTTCTTCGATGCTATTTCCAAGCTTGTATCTAAAGGTCTTGAATCCCTTTTTGTAAAAACTTCTCGTAAAGCCTTTCATTAAAATAGGCTCTGCAAGTGGGATTAACGCTGCAAGGGGTATTTCGTCCACGGTTTTACCTCCCATGAAGTCGCACGCAGGTCTTCCCGTAATTTTACCCATCAAGTCGTAACAAGTCATGTCTAAAAGTCCCTTTGCTACTTCGTTATGGGCAATGTTATTATCCATCCTGAACCGCATTTTTTCGACATTAAAGGGATTTTCGCCTAAAACATATCCAGCCAATCCGTGCTGAATTGCGTCTATTATCTGATTTGGTGATACGCCCGACTCAGGTAACCAAACAAAAACTTCACCTATTCCTATATTGCCTTCGTTTGTTTTGAGTTGACATATCACGAAGTCACCACCGACCCATTCTTCTTCTGCGGGAATTGCCATGCCTAACCCTATATCGGATTTCATCGTCTCTCTTAAAGCTTTTTTAAATGGCACGTGTAAGGGGGTTAAATCTATAGTAATAATTTTTTCCATGAGATTATTTTAACTACTTTTTTTATTTTATAATATTGGTTATTTATAATTTCCCTTCATTTTTTAAAAAAGTTAGTATTTGTTAAATCGATAAATTCACGCTCTCTCTTTGTTAATTGTTTGCGCCATTTATCTAAAAACCTTTTTAATTAACGATTTAATAAACACGATCAATCATTAAGAACACGAAACCCCAAAAACGAAAACGAAAAAAAAATTCCCTATTAATCCACCCGTGAAAATCATTGTTTCAACGATCCACTCAACGAACAAAGAAGTAGAATTGTCCCACAGCTCATCAAAAGATTCAGGTTCATCATTAGGGATTTCGTCATTTTCAATCGATCCGGTTAAATTCGTTTCTACTCTTGTTGTATTTATTACTTCTCTAATTTGATAGGCTTCACGGAATCCACGGACGTCAGGTAATTGTTAGAGTACATGATAAACTTAACATTATTAGGTGCTGTCAACGAAAAATTAATCCTTACGATGTATAAACAATATTGACAGCGTAAAAAGAAAGCGATTGTAGAGCTTGTGATGTTATAAATTGAATTGCTTTATTAAATTCATTATTAATATTAAACATGGAATTTCTAAGTGAAAATGATTGTTGAATGAAATTACATTAAAAGAAGATTTATATATAATAAAAAACATTTTTTAGTCGATATAATTTAAAAAGATCATTTTAATCCAATTAGAGCGAATTACTATAATGTCAAAGTGGTATACAATTTCTTGTGCGGATTTTATCCAATAAAATATTTCAATGTTCTGGCTAAATATGCTGAATATCGCAAAAATATTAATAAAGAATCAAGATCTTGAATCGAAATTTATTCATAATTCTTCTTAATTATATTTATTATTTGTGAACTTGTTTGCTCTCTTGATGATATTTCAATCTCAGAAAATGTGATATATTTTATTTCATCAAATGGCATTTCAAACAATCTTTCAAAGAAAGCTTCTCCTGCCTTTTTCTTATATCTAAGCCAATAGCGATTGAAATTTGAATTTTTAAGGCGTTAGCTCCTATTTTAATCGAAAAATAATAAAAAAAATTTAGTAATAAAAAAAAAAATTTAACCTATTGAATTATTTTTGTCTCTTCTTGATAATTATTGCGATAATCGATGAAAATGCGAATAATGAAATGAGCAACACGGTGATATCGTATCCGGGGATTTCTGGTGTTGGAGGCTCTTCTTCTTCATCGTAATCCAAATCAAACTTAATATTGAGGTTTAGATGCCCGCTCCATGTTACTTCCCATTCTTGAGCCACCTCGTCAGCAGTCATGGAAAAGACCGATAGGTGATCAAATGTGACTAATATCACGCCGTAACTAATAACAATGTATTGTAATTCTTCCCACTGGTATGAGGATTCGTTATACCACCATATCTGAATATTAGTGTATTCAGTGGGGTCGTATTCGATTGTAAAATTGCATCCTCCGTCTCCTAATGTGGCGCCCTGGCTAAGAGATATTTCAAGGAATAACCTCCCCTCTCCCGCCGGAGGTTCATCAGCAAATGGATTATCATCATGGCATGCAAAAATTATAGAACCACCGTCAGTTAAATTGATGGATATACCGACATCAAATGTTCCTTCCTCGATTAGAGGTTCAACGGTAATATAAGTAATCCCCGCATCTACTATTAATTCATAATAAATGACATTGTCCTTAAAGAAATTGTTTTCACAATCCAGTTCTTGGATAGCAAGGTCATTGCCAATTATCCAATTCTCAACGATGGTGTTGTTATCACTTTCATTTAAACCTAACCCGATAGAATTGTAACTAATGTTGTTTCCAATGATGTGGTTATATTCACATCTCGCAGCAGGATCATCAGAATCACCAGATAATGCAATGCCGTAATACGAGTTATTATTTATCTTGTTACCCACGATAGTACCGTTGTTAAAACACTCTGCCATTATCCCCGCTCCATTGTAAGATATATTATTCTCCGAAATGTCGGTGTAATTAAGATAACTTAAACCCATACCCGTGGCATCGTTATAACAAATATCGTTTCTCGAAATAGTCAAGTTTTCGCCGTAACTTGCTATAAGTCCTATCATGGTGCAATTATTGATTTCATTATCCACGACGGTGTTGTTATTGTTATTAGTCACTAAAAAATTAGTCACTAAACCAATTCCTGCAAAATTGAAAGATACATTATTTAACGAAACATTGTTAAAGGAACAATCTATTAAGAAGATCCCAATATCATTGAAATTTGCATCATTTTCCGTTATATTGTTGAAGTGACTATTTGATAGAAAAATTCCAAAATCATCGCTATGATCACACACGGTGTTTTTAGAGATCGTGTTATGATCACTATTTAGTATAAATATCCCGAGATCATTTTCAAATAGCGTGTTCTCAGAGATAATTATATTTTCACTCTCCTCTATAATGGTGATTCCATTATAACTATTATAACTTGCTTCATTTAACGAGATATTCACGTATTCACTATTTTGTACAAATATCCCTGTTTCGTCATTATAATTTGCTTCATTATTCGTAACATTGCTATTTGTTGCATTATTTAATACAATACCGATGTAATTTTCAAATGCCGTATTGTTTGAGATAATAAGATCAAAACTATTAAAAACAGCTATTCCGACATTATTATCCTCTGCGAAATTACCTGTAATATTCAAAACTTTACAATTATCTGCAAATATTCCACCAAACTTATTCAATGTAAAGGTACAATTCGTGATCGTCCCATTTTTCGTGGATATCAATCGGAGCCCCGCAGCCAGTGAACCATCTCCTGAATTTGTAAAAGTACAATTTTCAATTTTAAAGTAATAATCTTCAGAGTTAAAAATTCCAAGACCTAATTGCTCTCCCGTTGCGTTAAAAAGAGTATCTTGAATGATATATGGACTCCCAGCCGTTCCGGTTCCAGAACACCAATCATAACCTACTGCATCTGTCCATGGAACAGATTCAGATGTAATTCCCGTTGGGTCAATAACAAACCCATCTTTTTCAGTCCATCGATATCCTGAACTCTTTGGTTTTTTCACGATATCATCCTCGTCACTAAAAGTATCTTCGTCAATGATGATTGAATCATCACTGAAATCATCATTAACGGCGACATTAGTAACTCCAATGAAATTACAGGTAGTTACCATTAATAAGCCGAAGAAAATTCCAAGAGTCAAAAATTTTACTTTCTTGTTTTTATTTTGAGTTTTCATTCTTTCTCACTTTTGATAAGAAAATTGTTTTTATTTAAATGAGTTTCGTTTATGAATGAATTAAAAAATTCATTTTATTTAAAATTTTGCATCTCTTCATAAAATTAAAGAATCTCCCTTGAAATTATACTTTTTCGAGATTTAAAAAGACTGTTGATAATTTAATTTAATTTAACCATAAAATATATTATCCGTTTTTTACTTAAATTTATAAATTATAACTTCCTTATTTTTAGTAACTAAAATTATATTTTTAACTAAAACTAAAAAAGAGGTCATATAAATATGGTTAAAATACAAATCAATTTAAACTATTTGAAAGAAATAAAACCGATTAAGGATTATCTTATGGATTCTCCGAAATCGGAAAAAAGTATTAAAACATATCTTTTAGCGTTAGATAAATTTTTCCCTTATTTAGTTAATAGATTTAAAGAAAATATGGTAGAACTAAAAGATTTCGATTTAAACGCATATTATAAGCTAAATACAAGCGAAAGAAATAAAACTAAAAAAAATTGGCTAAAAAACGACATTCATAACAAAATTTTTGAAAAATGGAAAAAATTATCTCCTGAGAAAAAATCCAATATTTTGATGAAATGGGCAAAAGAAACAAGTGAAACGAATGGGAAAATACATGAAAATACATATTTGAACTATGCTTGGAGAATTCAGGGATTATTAAGCAAATTAGGAAGAGATTATGAAGCGAATCCTAAAACATTAGAACAACTTAAGAGAAATGGAGCAAAAATCGGTTCTGATATTGAGTATGAAGATGTAATTGAATTATACGACAAATTAAATAACGATAAATATAAACTGATTCTAAAAATAATGATGTATTCGGGATTAAATCCAATTGATATCTTAGATTTAAAACCAAAAAACTTTTTTAAACTTGATTATAAAGCTGTAAAAGTTGAGTTAGATAAAGATTTTTACTATGTCAAAAAAGAAAGAATCAAAACCAAAAGAAAAAATGTGGAATTTTTATTGGTTTTTGGCGAGAATTTCTTTAACGAGATAAAAAGCTATTTTGAGAGAAAAATCATAGTTCAAATGGATAAATCTAAAAAAGAAAAGATTGAAACATTGAAAGATAATAAACATTTTACTATTGAAAATGAAACAAATAACTACATTAAATTTATAGGTCAATACAATTGGAAAAAAGACGAAAAAACTAAAATATTCGGAGATATTAAATCAAATACTGTTCGTGACACATTTAAATATTATATTGAAAAATTAAACCTAAATTCCGACTTAAAACCAATGACAATTAGAAGACTATGCTTTACATTGCTCAAAAGAATTTTTCCGTTAGAAGACAAAATGATTTATGATTTGTGGACACAACACAAAATCGGTTTAATTGATAATTTCTATATAACAGACACATTAGAAAAAATAATCAAAAATTACATCGAGAAAATTGAAAGTTTAGTTTTAATTGACAATCTGAAACAAATTAGCTTGAAAGTTAATGGATATAAAGAGAAAGTTGATAAAATCTACAACCTCGAAAATAAAAATAAAGAATTAACCCAAAAAATTTCTCAAATGGAAAAAATTATCGTGAAAATGAGTGAAAAGTTTGAGAAGGTTGGTAAATTATTAAAATATGTAGAATTTAAGAAAGAATTAGACGAAAAAGATATTAAAATCGACTTAAATTCACTTACGGAATCCATAAAAAAAGCTCAAAAATAAATAATTTTTTTTTATCTTATTTTTTTTTCCTTCCTGGTTATTTTTTTTTTTATTCTAATTTAAAATAGGTACTAATTAAACCCCATTTTTAAAAATTCATGAATATTCACGAACATTCGTAAACATTTATAAATAATTTAAAAATGGTATAATTTAGTAATGAATTCCATGGGAGTATTCAAATAAATCTGAATTTGCTTTTTTTAAAAGAAATTAATTTCTTTTAATTTTGTCGTATTTTTGTCGAATATATTCACGATTTTTATTAATCAGCTAAGTTAAGCGTATTTTTAAGCAAAATATTTAAATAAGTTAATAGTTAATAATTATATATGAAGCTAAAAAAAATTTGTTTTGTAGACAATAAAGGAAATGAAAACTGCATTGAAAGAATAGGTCACCCCCCCCCGTTGTATCGAAATACATCAAGAAGTTATTAATAAAGGCGATTGAAGAGGGAAATAAATCTATTAATCCCAGTGAAATTATTTATAAGGCGGAGTATAAAGCCCAGAAAAAAGGGAAGATTAGCCCCTTTATTAAATCTTTTAAGAATGTTGAAGTTCTTCAACAAAAAATTAAGGAATTAACTAGAGAACAAAAAATTAACAGAGGAGGGTAATGGAAGCATGTAGTAAAAAGAAAGAGATAAAAAGAAATAATACGGCAGAGCAACCAAATTATTCTTTAAATAATATAACTCTTTCTGAAAATATAAATTTTCCGTTTTCTAAAAATCAACTTATTAATAATAATCTCAAATTCAGCACGTTTGAGAAAGATTGGTTTCTTTTAACATATGGATGGATTGATAGACTGATTTTTAATAAAATCGATAAAAAAACTATAACCAGGGAACATTCCATTAACACACCTCATTATAAAAGAGAAAAATTTTATTTATTGTCACATGAGGCTATTAAAGAATTGAAAAACTACGGTTTTAAAATTGAGGTTATGGACAAATCTCAAATTCAGAAAACGAGAGAAAATAGAGAAGGAATAGTAGTAAAAATTGGAAAAAAATACTATTATACGAAAAAATTCTTAGCTATTCCGGATTATGTCCATTTACGCAACCAAAACTGGTTGGATAAAAAGGTAGATGATAAAAACTCATATCGCATGCTCACACCTGAAGGTTTTGAATTCATCAAAACTCATTATAAAAATTTTAAACTTCTAACAAAAGAAGAAATTATAAATAGAAGGGACAAATCTAATCTTATTATTATTGATGATGATGATGATGATAATGAATTCAACCATATGATTTTGTTGTCGGGGTCAATAAATGGAGAAAGAATCAAATTTACAGATTTAGCTTCCCAGGATTACGGTTACTTGTATTTTAAAAACTGGATTCAAATTATCCATGATGATTGTGAAGATTCTATCGATTCTATCAATGAAGATTTTATTTATTTAGTAGATGACATGAAACCTCCACCACTAATTTATCTGAATTCAGAAGGACTGGATTTTGTTAAAAAGTATTACAAAAACATTCAAATCATATTTGAAAAAACCAAATCGCCAGAAGAAATCGAAAAAGAAAATTTTGAATCTGATAAAAGTATTGTAAGTAGTCTCATTGAACTTAATGGTTATTCAAAAGCAGAAATTATAAATCACTTAAAAAATAGCCTGAAAAGGTCTGATATGCATGTAAACAAGATTTTTTCAATTTTAGAATTAGAGAAGAAAGTGGAATTAAAAGACCAATTATTTGCTTTCTGTGAATCGGCTATTAATTTTAATGAAGGATATATTGGAAAAGGTAAATTTCTTCAATATCCATTAGAATTGGATAAAAACAATATTTACTATTGTTTTACGCAAAATAATTTACGAGATTTCAATAAATATAGTAGGAAAAATTATCAATTAAAAGAATTGATTGATATAGTATTAGACACTTTAGAAAATAACGATGACATGCAATATGTTAATAAAAGATTTAATGGCATGAGAATACGACATATCCAAATTAAAAGAGATTTATTTTAAAGAAATTTTTATTCTTTTTCATTTCCTTAAGAGTTCAGGACTTCTATTCTTAAAATTTGAATTTTTGGAACATGGGACACAATTTTAACATAATTGTAAAAAATTAAAACCTATTTTAAGTGGATTTAGGGATGTCAAAAAAAATTTCATATTTAAATGAAAAGGATAAAAAATTTTTTACCTTTGATTTAGAGCTTTTACGTCTTAAAATTTAACGACTTACAAAAAAAAGTGTTATTTTCTAACATTACTATGTATATATATAAACATTAACTTTGTTAAAAAATAACACTTTTTTTTAAATCTCTCAATCTAAGAACAGTAGAAGCAATTTAAAGACATTTCTAAAAATAAATAATCATTTCATTTAAATATAAAATTTTACAATCACGTTAAAATCGTAAAATAATTGTCACAAATATGTAACAATAAAAATTATTATTAATATCTCAAGCGTTCTACTCGCAAAACTAGTGGAACATCATATCTAAAAACCGTGAAATTTAACATTTCAAGCTTTCTATTCTTAAAATTCTCATATTTCATTTTACAATATAAAATTTACAATTATTACAAACTTTAAAATTGGATAGAACAAGCGTTCTACTCTTAAAAATCTCGTGTTCCATTTTAAAAACCGATAAAAATAAAATAATTAATAAAAAAGTTTAATTCTCTTTCCCTATTAATTCAATGAGCAATTTCCATTTTTCAACGCCCGTAATAGCACTAAATTTATCAAATAGATAATCTATTAATTCTGAAAAAGTGATTTCGTGTTTCCGAGCAATTCTTTTAGTTTTGGTAATAAGTTTATCAATCTCTTTTTCTGAAATAGTACCAACCAACGATTTCCTTAAAAATATTTCATCTTGTTCACTCATGGGTTAATAAATATTTTAATTTTTTTGCTCCTGTTAGATTTAAAGAGTAAACAAAAATTCCCATCTCATTCTTTTCTCGATGGAGGTAGCCGAAATCGTGGTAACGTTTCAGTAGAACCATTACATTTTTAATTCCCATTTTAAACCGCATTAAAATGAACACTTCTCTTGCGGTTAATTCACCAAATTTCTGAATAAGCTCAAGAAATTGACGCTTTCTTAGATTAAAATGCTTCATTTGCCTTTTCATGGTTCGTTAATCAATTCAATTAAATCTTGCTTTTCTTTCTTTAATTTCTCAAGAGCTATAGCTAATTTTCTGATTACTACTTTTAGTATTTTCCCTTCTTGTAATTGAGCTCGAAGTTTTTGCTCTGTAGGATTATAAAAAGTTTTTTTCAATACTAATGTCTTAATACTTTTCGCCTCTAAAATGTCTAACTGTAAATTTGCTAATTCTTCGTCTAATTCTTGTTTCTCTTGCTTTCTTTCGCCTATAACTTCGTCTAATTTATCCAGAAATATAGATTTATCTATGAAATCCTCAATTTTACTGAGAAATAAGCCCATATCAAATTCTTCTGAAATAAATGCCATTGTACTTGCTACATTTAAAAAGAAATCGTATAATTGGAGAGGAGAATCCGTGTATCTGAAATATTGACGAATTATGAATTCGATTTTTTCTAAGAATTCCTCTAAATCTCTTTCTGTTTCACTCGCAAGTCGGTTTAAATTGAAGAACAACTGCATTAGTTCATCATTGTCATTCCAATCATTTCCAAAAAGTCTTGTCATCCAACTCTCGTTTAAAGAACTTGTTTTGTTTGATGCTCCCCCCCCCCCTT
>JABUBN010000324.1_pt1 | contig 14071 bp, 13 predicted proteins | sample 7240341 | NCBI WGS metagenome assembly JABUBN01 (sample SAMN07256345, study PRJNA390944) | subsurface metagenome | isolation source: Methane hydrate marine sediment | place: Pacific Ocean: Eastern North Pacific, ODP site | reverse complement strand
AGGGACTGATCAGGTAGTTGTATCTTTTTTTGGGGACGCTGCTTCCAATCAGGGCACTTTCCATGAAAGTATTAATATGGCTGCTGCTTGGAAATTACCCATAGTATATGTCTGCGAGAATAATCTCTTCGGCATCTCCGTTGATATACGCAAGGTCACCGGTAATCCCAATCTTGCCGATCGGGCTGTCGGCTATGGTATCCCAGGAGTAGCAGTCGATGGTAATGATATCATGGAAGTGTACCGGGTGACCCAGGAGGCCTTTGCCCGTGCCCGCAAAACAGAAGGGCCTACCCTGATTGAATGCAAGACCTATCGCCAGAAAGGTCACCATATTGGAGATCCCGGAAATGCTTATCGCCTGAAAAAGGAACTGGAAGACTGGAAAAAAAGGGATCCGATCAAAACCTTCAAAGCGAGATTAATTGAAGAAAAGTTCGCCACCGAAGAAGAACTAAAGAATTTGGAAGAAGAAGCCAAGCAACTGGTCAAGAAGGCCGTGCAATTTGCCGAGGATAGTCCGTTCCCGTCACCGGAAGAAGCATTTGAAGATCTATTTTATGAAATGGAAGGAGTAAAAACAAATGGCTAAAATGAAAAAGGTAACCTATACTCAGGCTATCCGTGAAGCAATTGATGAAGAGATGGCTCGGGATAAAAATGTATTGATATTAGGAGAAGATGTCGGCATTCTAGGTGGAAACTTTAAAACGGCGGTGGGCCTCTTTGAAAAATATGGAGACCTTAGGGTAAAAGATACCCCCATTTCTGAAAATAGTTTCCTGGGCATGAGTCTGGGGATGGCGATTACCGGATTGCGACCCATTGTTGAGATCATGTTTTCTGATTTTTTGCTTTTAGCCTCTGATCAGCTTTTAAATCAGATTGCTAAAATTAGATATATGTCCGGCGGACAAGTTAAGGTACCTTTAACGGTTAGGACTAGCATCGGAGCTGGACGTTCTTCTGCTGCCCAGCATTCTCAGAGTCTGCATGCCATCATGTGTCATGTTCCGGGCTTGAAAGTTGTAGTCCCGTCTTCTGCTGCTGATGCAAAAGGTTTACTTAAGACCGCCATTCGGGAAGACAATCCGGTGGTCTTTATCGAACATAAGATGGAATACAACCAGGAATATGAGATTCCGGAAGGGGAATACACCATTCCTTTTGGTAAAGCCAATGTGTTAAGAGAAGGTAAGGATATTACCGTGATTGCAACCTCAAACTTGGCTTTAAAAGCTGTCAAAGCAGCCAAGGAACTGGCCAAAGAGGGTATCGATGTGGAGGTAATTGACCCCCGGACTTTGGTTCCTTTAGATCGGGAGACCCTGATTGCTTCCATCAAGAAGACCGGGAGGGTTTTCCTTGCTGATGAGGGTTATGAACGTTGTAACATTGTTGCCGAGATTATGATGGATCTCATGCCGGATATCTTCTATGATCTGGATCATCCGCCTGAACGGCTTTGTCTGCTCAATGTGCCCCTGCCCTTCAGCCCAACTCTAGAATTCCCGCTGATTCCGGATCAGGTGAAATTGTACAAACGCATCAAAAAAATATTTAAAAGTTAGAGAGGAAGCGAAGATGGCAAAATATATTATTATGCCTAAATTAGGCTTTAATATGGATCAAGGGACAGTGGTTCATTGGTTGAAGAAAGAGGGGGATGCTATAGAAGAGCGGGAGGAGGTCTTAGAAATTGAGACTGACAAGACTGTCATGCCGGTAGAGGCGCCTTGTTCTGGTGTTTTAAGAAAGATCCTGGTAGCTGAAGGGGAGGAAGTGCTGGTCACTTTACCCATTGCCATTATCGGGGAAAAAGATGAAGATATCAGTGACATGGTGAAGGCAGCCTATCAAAGATTGGGAAAGAAAGAGGTTATAGAAGCACCCAAAGAGGTGACTCCGGTAATAGAAAAGAAACCGACCCTAGAACCGAGAAAAGAAGCTGAAAAAAGAATTTCCCCCAGAGCACGGAGAAAGGCCAAGGAATTGGGGATTCAGATAGAACGTTTGACCGGCAGTGGCCCGGCTAATGCAACCAGTGAAAAAGATGTTCTCGCTTATCATGAGACCCATCAGGAAAAAATCAGCACAGAGGATCAAGCCGATAAGCGCATTCCCTATACCGGGATGCGGAAGATTATCGGGGACCGACTCTCTCAAAGTAAATTTACCGCTCCTCATATTTACTTTACTGTTTCTATTGATATGTCTAAGGTTATAGATTTACTAAACAGATTTAACCAAGACAGCGAAGAAAGAATATCCATTAACGACTTTTTAGCATCTACAGTAGCTAAGGTATTAACTGAGCAACCTAATATTAATTGTTCTTTGGTTGGTGAGGAAATCGTTTATCATAAAGATATCAATATTGGAGTAGCAGTAGCCTTAGAAGAAGGTCTTATAGTTCCAGTAATAAAAAATGCTAATAAAAAGAGCTTATCTATTTTATCTAAAGAGATAAAAAAACTGATTAAATTGGCTCGTGAGAAAAAGTTGATACCGGATAATTATAAAGAGGGGACTTTTACAGTATCTAATTTAGGCATGTATGGGATAGATAACTTTACAGCTATTATGAATCCTCCTGAAGCTGCCATTTTAGCAGTTGGAGCAGTTAAAAGAGCTCCTATTGTAATAGAGGAAGAAGGGGTAGAGAAATTAGGGATTCGTTCTTTAATGAAGGTTACTCTTTCAGTGGATCATCGCTTGATTGATGGCGCCACAGCGGCAACCTTCTTGAAACAGGTCAAGGACTACTTGGAATTTCCGGAAGGATTGGTATTGTAAAAGATAAAATAGAAACTTTTTATTAACTTTAGATAAAATTTAAAGAGAGGTGAATAAATTGGTATATGGATATTTTATGAAATTAGCCGAAATTAATTTGACTGATAAGAAAATTAGTTGTTTAAAACTTGAAGAAAAAGATGTTAGAAAATTTATTGGTGGAAGTGGATTAGGAGCGAAATTAATTTATGAATATACGAATCACCAAACAGATCCATTGGGACCGGAAAATGTACTGATTTTTATGACTGGCCCTGTAACGAACACCAAAGTTTTTTCTTCTGATCGCTTTGAAGTGATTACTAAATCGCCTTTAACCGGTATTTATGCTGAATCTGATTGTGGTGGCGAGTGGGGAGAAGAATTAAAAAAATGCGGACTTGATGGTATAGTCATCAAAGGGAAATCTGAAAAACCGGTCCATCTGATCATAAAAGATGATCAAATCACAATAGAAGATGCATCTGATTTATGGGGCAAAGATACTTTTGAAGTTGATGAGCTATTAAAAGAAGAAATTGACACTAAGGCTCGTTCTGTCTGTATCGGTATTGCTGGAGAAAGATTGGTTAAGATTGCTGCTATCATGAATGAGGGGGAAGTCGGTCGTGCCGCGGGAAGGGCCGGAGTCGGTGCGGTCATGGGTTCCAAAAATCTTAAAGCTATTACCGTTTTGGGTAATAAGGAAGTGAAAATTGCCCATGAAAAAGAATTAAATGAATTTATTAAAGAGATAACTCCTCATATGGTAAAAGTCTCGGAAAGATTAAGAACACATGGAACTTCAAGAGATGTAGAGCTTTATGAAGAAATAGGAGATTTACCAATTAAAAATTGGTATGAGGGAAATTGGAAAGAGGAAGCCAAAAAAATTTCCGGACCAGTTATGACGGAAAATATTCTCACAAGTAGATACTATTGTGGTAGATGTATCATTGGCTGTGGCAGAGAGGTAGAAATTAAAGATGGGCCTTATAAAGGCCAAAAAGGTACAGGACCGGAATATGAAGCGATTGGTATGTTTGGTTCCAATTGTTTAATCAATGATCTTAATATTATTTTTAAAGTACAGGAATTATGCAATAGATATGGTTTAGATTCGATTTCTGCAGGTTCGCTTATGAGTTTTTGTATCGAAGCTTACGAAAGAGGCTTGGTTAGTAAAAAAGATACCGGCGGTTTAGAAATGACCTGGGGCAATGGGGACGCGATCGTAAAGATGTTAAAAAAGATTGCATACAGAGAAGATATTGGTAAATTGCTCGGTGAGGGTATAGTTAAAGCATCTGAAGAAATTGGAGGTAACAGTTCTGAATTTGCCATACATGTAAAAGGATTAGATGTGCCAGCTCATGACCCCCGGGCTAAAGTGAGTTTAGCTTTAGGTTATGCTACTTCTCCTAGAGGGGCTTGTCATGTTGCAGGTTTTACCCATAATCTTGAATTTGCTTTTGCCTTACCAGACCTAGATTATCCAAAAACCCTCGACCGGTTTGAAACTAAGGGTAAAGCTAAAATGGTGGCGGATATGCAAAATTTAATGAGTTTGTTTGATTCTTTGCATATCTGTAAATTTACACTTTTTGCCGGTATGTCTGTAGAACCGTGCCTAAAGAGTTTAAATTTGGTTACCGGATGGGGCATGACCAAAGAAGAGTTCTTAAAGGCAGGAGAGAGGATATTTAATTTAAAAAGACTATATGATGTTAGAGAAGGGATTAGCAGAGAAGATGATACTCTACCTCCGAGATTGTTAATGCATCCCCGGGGCGGGGGTTCAGGGGATAATTTACCTTTATTAAATATAATGTTAAGAGATTACTATAGATTACGTGGTTGGGATGAATTTGGTATACCAACTAAAGAAAAAATTAAAGAGTTAGGTTTAGAGGAATACATTATAGAAAGTGTTAGTTAGAACTAAAAACTAAAGAAAGGGCACTACTAAAAAGTATTTTAAAATTACCAAAAAATATTTAAATTTAGTACATATAATGAGCTAAAGGTATAAAAGTATCAATAAATAACTATATTTAAAGGAGGACTTAAAATGACAAAACCAAAAGTTGCGGTTGTAGGTTATGGAACTATCGGACAGCGTTTAGCTGATGGAGTAGCTAGACAAGAAGATATGGAATTAGTAGGAATTGCCGATGTGGCCCCTACTTTAGCCTTAAGAGCCTTGAAAGAAAAAGGAATGCCTTACGATTTGTATTGTGCCATACCTGACAATATCCCTCTTCTTGAAGACGCCGGGATTCCAGTTACTGGAACATTGGATGATCTTCTTAAAAAAGTAGATATTGTTTTAGATGCTACCAGTGCTGGAATTGGGCAAAAGAATAAAGAAATTTATAAGAAATATGGTCTCAAAGCAATATTCCAGGGAGGAGAAAAAAACGAAATTGCTGATGTCTTTTTCCATGGATATGCTAATTACGAAAAAGGATTAGGTAAACAATTCCTAAAATTGACTTCTTGTAATACCACCGGGTTAATAAGGGCAGTAGATTGTCTGGACCGGGCAGTAGGCATAGAAAAAGTAGCTATTACTATTATAAGAAGAGTAGCAGATCCTGGGGATTATCATAGAGGATTAACCAATGCTTTACAAATAGCAGAGGCTCCCAACCATCAGGCAGTAGATTTGATGACCATTATGCCCCACGTTAAAGCAACAGGCATATTAGTCCATACGCCAGTAACCCATGGCCATATCATTACCCTAGTGGCAACACCTAATAAAAAAATTACTAAAGAAGAAATACTTGAGCATTTTAATAAACATCCCAGAATTAGAGTAGTAAGAATTGAGGATGGTTTTTTAGGTAATGCTTCTTTATTTAAATATGCAAGAGACTTAGGTAATCCCAGAGGAGATATGTACGAAATTGCAGTTTGGGAAGAAACGATAGTTCCCTCTGGAAATGACATCATGTTTGCTATTAATATACCGCAAGAAGCAGTGGTTATTCCTGAAACCATAGATGGCATTAGAGCAAGTTTAGAAATGCAAAAAGCTAGATTAGAAGCAGTTGAAACTACCAATAAATATTTTGGAATGAAGTAAGGAGGGTGATAGGGCATGATAAATGGAATGTATACTCTTGATGATTTTAATTTAAAGGGCAAGACAGTCCTTGCTCGTTTTGATATGAATTCTCCTCTTGATCCAAAAACCAGAGAACCTATGGACATAACCCGAATAAAGAGCAGCTTACCGACTCTTAGAGAACTAACCGAGAAAGGGGCGAAAACGGTTATTCTAATTCATCAGGGTAGTGATGTAGAATATCATAATTATTCTTCTACAGAACCTCATGCTAGATTTATTGCTCAATTATTGGGAATGCCAGTTAGTTTTATCGATGATGTATGTGGGCCAGCTGCTTGCGATAAGATCAGGGATTTAGAAAACGGTCAAATTTTAATGCTGGAGAATGTGCGCTATATGGCGGAAGAAATGACCCTTTTTGAGACTAAATTAAATTTAACACCTGAAGAGCAAGCTAAAACTATAATAGTTCGCAAGTTAGCTCCTTTAGCGGATTTATACATCTGTGATGCTTTTGCTGCTGCTCATCGCTCCCAACCGACTTTAGTAAGTATGGAAGAAGTGTTACCCTCAGCTATGGGTAGATTATTGGAAAAAGAAATTACCGCTTTAAACCAATTGCTAAAAAACCCCGATAAGCCATGTGTATTTATTTTAGGGGGAGCGAAAATTCAAGATGCTTTTTTAATGATGTCTCCTGTATTAGAAAATGATATAGCAGATTTAATATTAACAGGCGGTTTAGTAGCTCAAGTTATGTTATTAGCCCAAAGTATTCCATTGGGTAAGTCTTCAAAAGATATGATTAAACAGAAAAACCTGGAAGGATACATTGAACAATCAAAAGATATTTTAGATAAATATGAGAGTAATATCAAATTACCTCTTGATCTAGCCTATTCTGTTGCTGGTAAAAGAAAGGAAATTAATATAAGTAGTCTGCCCATAGATGATCATCCCTTGTCGGATATTGGTAGCAGTGGCATAGCTGAATATAAACAGATAATAAAGAGTGCAAAGACTATTTTTTTTAACGGACCTGTAGGGGTTTTTGAAAAAACAGAAACCGAATTAGGCACAAAGGCTATTTTAACAGCTATTGCTGAGAGTGAAGCTTTTTCAGTAATTGGCGGAGGTGATAGTATAGCTGCTATTAATAAATACAAATTAGAGGATGGTTTTAGCTATATTAGTACTGGCGGTGGAGCATTAGTCAGATTTTTAAGTGGTGAGGAATTACCAGTTATCAAAGCTCTTAGAAAATCGGTAAAGAAATTTAAATGTAATAATGATTAATTATTATTAATTCGGGAGAAAACTATGTTAGAAAAATATGGGTGTGTTACTCCGCCACAAGAGTACTGAAACAATGCAAGAAATCGCTAGTAGAAATTTTAGTATATGGAACAGTGCTATACAAAGCGGAAACCCTAAAGAAGTAGCGGCACTTTATATTGCAGATGCCACTTTTTTACCTATTGTTATTTGCATTCCAGGATGTACAATTTTGAAGTTGGCCTAGGTGATGATAGACAAGTAGTTGAAGCCAGATTTTCATTTGTTTGGAAAAAGGATGATCAAGGAGAGTGGAAAATAGTTCACCACCATTCATCGACGAAACCAAAAGGTTAGAAATATGTGACAAAGGACCTTTTTACGTGTGGCCAGGCTTAGGTTGTGATATTTAGCAGGTGGAAACCCTGCCTGGTAAGATTATAGCCGAATCACCAGTAGCGAGTCTTTGGACTGCACCCCTCCAACTAGAAACATTTAGGAGAAAAATAAGACTTGTTATGTAATTAAGATAACAGGCAAGAAGGAACAAAGGAGGAACAGCAGCTTTTAATTACTCGAAGCGTTAAAAGATCTGAAGTAATAGCCTATAAAGATTCGGGGGGCAGAAGCAATTTATAAATTTTATGTGGAAGATTTTCCTGTAATAGTGGTTATAGATTCAACTGGAAATAATTTATACAAAACAGAACCGCTAAAATATATAAAATAATTGAGTTATTAAGTAAATAAAATTAAAAGGAGATTGTAAATGGACATTAACGAAGAAGCCTTAAAACTACACGAAGAAAACAGAGGGAAGATAGAAGTTATAAGTAAGACCGAAGTAAAAGATATGCACGACTTGGCGGTAGTTTATACCCCCGGAGTTGCCGAACCCTGCAGAAAAATTCACCAGGACGTTTCTCAAGTATACAAATATACTACCAAAGGAAACATGGTAGCAGTGGTGACTGATGGAACAGCTGTCTTGGGTTTAGGGGATATTGGTCCAGAAGCCGCTCTCCCGGTAATGGAAGGTAAAGCCGTTCTCTTTAAGCACTTTGCCGGAGTAGACGCCTTCCCTATCTGTCTTGCTACTAAAGATCCGGATAAGATTGTAGAAGCTGTAACTTTGATAGCTCCCAGTTTTGGAGGGATTAACTTAGAGGATATCAGTGCCCCCCGTTGTTTTGAAATAGAAGATAGACTTAAAAAGATACTGGATATTCCTGTATTCCATGATGACCAACACGGTACTGCAATCGTAGTATTATCTGGCCTGATCAATGCTTTAAAAGTAGTAGGTAAAGATTTAGACAAAATAAAAGTAGTAGTAAATGGAGCAGGAGCCTCAGCCATAGCAGTATTAAAATTCATTATGTCCGCTGGAGTAAAAGATGCTATTCTTTGTGATTCTAAAGGAATCATCTATGAAGGAAGAAAAGAAAATATGAATCCGGTTAAAGAGGAGATGGCCAAAGTCACTAATCGAAAGATGATTAGAGGTACTTTAGCAGATGCTATAGTAGGAGCTGATGTATTTTTAGGCTTATCAGTAGCAGGAGCCCTAAAACCGGAGATGGTAAAGACTATGGCTTCTGATTCTATTATCTTTGCGATGGCTAACCCCACCCCAGAGATTATGCCTGATGAAGCTGAAGCTGCAGGTGCTCGAATTGTAGCCACCGGCCGTTCGGATTTCCCTAACCAGGTCAACAATTGTCTCGGTTTTCCTGCCATCTTCAAAGGAGCACTAAAGGTAAGGGCAAGTCAAATAAATGAAAAGATGAAATTGGCTGCAGCCTATGCCCTGGCTTCTTTAATATCAGACGATGAATTAAATGATGATAATGTTATCGCAGATGTCTTTGATCCCCGGGTAGTAGAGCGGGAATCAGAGGCAGTAGCTAAAGCAGCAATAGAAAGCGGAGTTGCTAGAATTTAGTAAAATTAATTAAAAATGGGAAATAATTTATAGAAATTTTTCAGTAATTCTAAAGTATGAAAAATAGAACTATTATTTTTTTAATAAAGGCAAAGAAATGAAATTAAAATATGGTAAAGAGGAAATTCGACTACCAATAAAAGACGAAAATATAATAAAAACACTAAATTTAAAAAAACAAGAAGCTCTATTAAATCCGGAAAATAGTTTAAAAGAACTTTTTAAAAATCCGATTGGTTGCCCTTCTCTGAGGGAATTAATCTTTCAGAAAAATGCCAGTAAGATTTTAATCGTTGTAAACGATATAACCAGACCTACGCCTTATGAAACAATATTACCTCCCCTATTAAATGAATTACATCAAATAGGAATAAAAAAAGAAAATATTATTTTTGTAATCGCAACAGGCATTCACCGCAGCAATTCACAAGGAGAAATAAAGGGAATGTTTGGGGAAAATATTTTTTCTGCTTATAAATTCATTAATCATGACTGTGATAACCCACACTTAAAAGATTTAGGTAAATTGAAAAGCGGTAATAAGCTCTGGGTTGACCCGATTGTCTCGGATATAAATTTTATAATTACAACCGGGGTAACAGTTCCTCATTATTTTGCTGGTTTTTCCGGGGGAAGAAAGTCTATCTCTCCTGGTATCTGCGGTAGAGAAACTATTGAAGCTAATCATTCCAATATGGTTCATCCTAATGCTCGAGCTGGAAATCTTAAAGATAATCCTGTTCACGAAGAGATGCAGGAAGCTGCAGAAAAAGTTGGAGTTGATTTTAATATCAATGTAGTTACTGATGAAAACCACCAAATAGTAGAAATTGTAGCGGGAGAATTGTTAACTTCATGGTGGCAGGGAGTAGAGGTATGTAAAAAAATATATCTTTGTCCTATTGAAAAAAAGGCAGAGGTAGTAATTGCCAGTGCTGGTGGTTATCCTAAAGATATTAATGTCTATCAGGCTCAAAAAGCTTTAGACAATGCCTACCAGGCAGCAAAACTGGGAGGGACGATTATACTGTTAGCTGAATGTGCTGAGGGTTATGGAGAAACGATTTTTGAAAAATGGATAGAAGAAGCAAATACTCCCGATGATATAATCAAACGTTTAGAGAAGAAATTTATTTTAGGTGGCCATAAAGCTTATGGTATAGCTCGAGTAGTAAAAGAAGTAGAAGTAATTTTGATTTCTTCTCTGCCTCCAGAAAAGGTCCACAAACTATTTTTTATTCCTATGAAAAATACTTCTCAAGCATTAGATTATATTAAGAATAAGCATGGGAATGATTTTCAAGCCTATATCCTTCCTTCTGGAAGCACAGTTTTACCTCAAATAGGGTAAAAATCTCCTCAACTTTTGACTATTCTAAAAAGTGGAGGGCTAATCCTTTATATAAAAAAATTTGGAAAATATTTCCATATTTTTATGGTAAATTAATCGAGTTAGGTCTTGATTGGCTTACTGATGAGGTTAAAGATAAAAATGATTAAAATAAGGCTTCTGTTTATGGGTTATCTAAAGAACAAATATTTAGCAGATTCAATAGAATTAAACTATGAAAAGCCCGTAAGGGTTCATACAGTTTTAAAAGAAGCTAAAATTTCTCTTGCGGATGTTTGGCTGATTAAAGTAGAAGATACGATTGTAAAAGAAGATTATGTTCTTGCAAAATCTAGTGAGGTTAAACTAATTCCTATTACATAGGTGAGGTTACATAGTAAATAGGGGTTTAAATCTTTAATTTATTCTACCACTTGTCCTATTATAGGTTTTAGATAGAAAGTGGAATTCTATTCCCACATCTTTAGCTCCCTCTACTTCTAAAAAATTATTTATCTTATAATCATCAAAGGCCATCTCTGAATAGGCAAAATCATGGCAGACCAAGATATTATATTTTTTAGCAAATTTTACTATATTTTTAAAAAAATCTTTGTTGGCAATGGTAGCGGTGGGGATTATTGGGGTTGTATATTAAAAAGAAAGAAGTTGGAGAACTTGGGGACCCGGGTAATTTTTTTTGCCCTTTTTTCATTTAACAAAAGGGGCCTTCTGTTAAACAATGAGTGTTCAATTTTATTCCTCTTGCATAGGAAAAGGCATCCATTAAAACAAGGATTGAAACTCACCTTTCTGTAATTATACGACATTGGATTTAAGGGGGAATTATTTATTTTCTGAAGGACCTTGACATTAACTCGAGGAGTATTATAATTGGGGTAACTCTTAGAAGTGGTCAACCTAAGGATATTAACGGGGTAAAAAAAACAGCCGGAGATGTCCTTTTTTTTTAAGTTAAAAATAAAAAGATTAGATTAAAAATAAAAAGGAGCGTCAACGATTAGGATTAACACTCCCTTTTATAAATTTTATAGCCTCCCACAAAAGTAGGCTACCTCCTAAAATGGGTGTGCCTTTTTCTTAGTAGATTATACAGGCTAACACCCTTTTTGTATACTAGGTTATTTTTGGGCAAATGTCAAATATTATTGCAGGTGATAGAAAATATTACAGATAAAGGTAGGTGAAAATTATGAAAGAAGTTAGTCATTTAGATATTGCCGATAACAAAAGGCTGGTGCTTTCTATCAGTCAATTCCGGGGGTTGAGAGAATCGATTTAAGGGAGAATTTTTTAAACAAAGAGGGGACTTTCAATCCTTCTAAACGTGGGGTGAATTTTAATAGCGAATGGCTCGAAGATTTTGTAAAAATGGTTAATAAATTGAAGGATATATAGCGGTCAGAGATGACTGCTTTTAGCCTGGGTGGCGGTTGGAGAGTTAGCCAGCCCTTTCACTCCTCCCGCTGGCCAGGTTTGAAAGGGCTGATGTTATATGAAAAACGATACACATTACAGGCTACCATTAAAACTAATAAGCTCTCATAGCTGGGCTACCTTAGGCAAACCCGCAAGGGCAATATTACCGGTTATAGGTGTCTATGCTAACAGAGAAGGCAAGGCTTGGCCAGGAGTAAGAATAATAGCAGAATTGGCAGGATATAAAGATAAAAGGCGTATCCGATTAGGTATGGAAGATTTAATTAAAAATAGGCTGGTAATCAGGGAAAAGTTGGGCCGGCATTATATTTATTATCTAACTGATTTAGCTATTTGGAAATGGGGAAGAAGTTTCTTCCCTATCTATAAAGAGGCTATGATCTTGAGCAGAAGATGGGCAGGACTGACCCCCTGCGAGAAGTCGCTCTATATAGTCCTAGGGAATAAGGCCAAGAAAAATGACCCTGAGGTTTTAGATTCGGAATTTCACGCAATAGGGGATATTTACGAACCTGAAAAATATATCGAATGGGCAGGGATCTCCCGACCAAGTTTTTATAGTGCCTATTATAGCTTGAATCATAAGGATTTGATAGATTCTTTAGACGAAGGAGAAGGCTATTATAGATATGGGATTTATGTCCCGCAATAATAGATTTTTAAAAAAATAGGTGTAAAAAAAACGCACCCTATTAGGGTGTGGACAAGTAAAAAAAACGCACCCTATTAGGTGTAAAAAAAACGCACCCCCAAGTATTAGTTCTTTCTTCTCTTTAAGTATAGTTTTTAAGAATGAAGCAATAGGTATTTTTCAGGAAAAATACTTTGTTTTAAATATAAATATTTAAGAGAAGAAAAGAGAGAGAAGAAAATCATTAGTTAGGGGAAGAAAAAATAGGGCGAACAAAAGTTTTTTGTTTAGTTTAGGTAATTTAATAAAAAAGGTGGTGGCCAAAAATGGAAAAGAACTTATCAATGGAAGTTAATGAATGGTGGGAAAAATTTGACTTGGTTGAAAAGATACTAATTAAAGATACTATGGAACTGATAAAGGACAAGAACGCAGATCCCGACAAAACCGAAAAGTATAAAGAGGCACTACGTAAAAAATTAAAAGAAAGGGGGTGAAAGACTTGGAAAAAGAAAAAATTAAAGAACAATATTATATAGTTTGGACTGACACAAAAAGGTATTGTTCTGTTATCGATATAGTAGAAGTGGAGGAACTATTTTTAGATGAGATGAGGAGATGTATTTCAACTTTTGGAGGTTATCAAGATTTAGACGCAAACAACCTTGAAGATATTTTTAGTATTCCTTTTAGAAAAATGTTAACTGATTCACTAAATAAATTACTAAAAGGATTCCCTGCAAAAAGAGAAGAAATAAAAGAGTGGGGACAATTTCCTGAAACTGATATAAGTATAGAATCCATCGAACCTAGAACAAAAAGGAATTGGGTAGAAAAAGAAGGAAAAGTGTCAATCGAAATTTTAGAGGAAATAAAGAGAAAAAGCGATATTGTAGATGTTATTTCAGGATATATTAAATTGAAACCGGCAGGAAAGGCACTCAAGGGGTTATGTCCATTTCACGATGAGAAGACCGCTTCTTTTATGGTCAGCCAGGAAAAGCAGTTATATCATTGTTTCGGTTGTGGAGAAGGCGGTAATGTATTTAATTTTATTCAGAAATTCGAGAAGGTTAGCTTTTTCGAGGCAGTAAAGATATTGGCTAAGAAGGCTAAAATAAATATGTCAGAAGAAAAAAATGATTCGTTTAGTAGGGGGTGATCTATTGTTACCGGAGAAGTTAGAATATATAGCAAAAGTGCAGAAGTTTGTTAATATGCTAATTGAAAGTGCTAAGACTGATCAAATAACAGAAGCTGATTTTTACATGATTATGAAAGCTAAATGTAAGGCAATGAATAAAGAGAGAAGGGGAAGAACGCTTTTGTTAAGTAAGAAGGCTAAAAAAGGGTAAAAAAGTGGTCCGATAAATCGAACTCCGGAGAATTAGGAAGATAAAAAAATAAGAGGAAGATTTTAAGGTTAGCAATTCAAGAAAGGGGAATTAAAATTATGACTAAAAAATTCAGAAATGCACAATCGTATTATGGCAATACCGCAGAGGCACGAAAAATGCAGCGGTCCAATTTGATACCGGGCGGTAAAGATGAGAGAAGAAAGATCCAGGGGGCGAGATA
>JABUBN010000323.1_pt1 | contig 14093 bp, 15 predicted proteins | sample 7240341 | NCBI WGS metagenome assembly JABUBN01 (sample SAMN07256345, study PRJNA390944) | subsurface metagenome | isolation source: Methane hydrate marine sediment | place: Pacific Ocean: Eastern North Pacific, ODP site | reverse complement strand
AAATGACCCAAAACATGTCGAACTTGTTTCATCATGCTTTAAATGGAAGATTGAAGGTGGTGAAAATGATTGGATAAATGATATTGATGAATTGCAATCCAAGTTAAGAGTTGTTTGTTTTACAGAGGATGGAAATAATCCATTAATGTGGTCTCATTATGCTCTTAACCATACAGGAGTTTGTTTGAAATTTGAACCTACTAAAGATTCGAATTTTGAGAAAGCTCTTTGTCCTGTTATCTACTCAGATGAATTGATTGAAGCAAAAAATACTAACGACTTTACAAAGTGCTTATTAACAAAATTGAAGACTTGGAGTATTGAAAAGGAATGGAGAATAATATCTGATAAAGAAAAATTTCCTTTCAAACACGAAACATTAGTTGAGATTGTATTTGGCTTGAAAGTTCCAGAGTCAACGATGAGCTGGTTTAAGCAATTTAGAGAAAATGTCTACTACATGCATGCTCCTATACATAAATTAAAAATAAGGGGTAACAGATTAGTTAAGGTTGACGAATGGAATGATGAAGTGGTTTCCAATACGTTCGGATAATCTGTATTTTTCAAATTCGGAATCCCGTACTGCTCATAGTCGCGACAGTTAAAGCCAAGGTAGAAGCAAACAAAATTATCACAGTAATTCAAGGGTGCATATAACAAAGGCGTGCACCAGATCCCAAAAAACCTGGCGGTTTTTGGTTCTGATGGGGAATCTGGGGTCAAATCTTCAATCTTCACAGGATAAAAATCAACAGGATACTGTTTTCTTAGAGGATTAGCAATGAGAAATTATATTCTTTAGTGTTAATGTAAAATGTGATTCTATTTACACCCACGTTTCGTTGACATTCTTTGAAAAAAGTATATGCTTACCATATGAGAATAAAGGAAATTTATGTGGCTAATACAAGTCATTTAGTATAGATAAACCTGTGTTAGATTTAAAGAATAAAAAATGGAGGGCAATCCATTGATTACAAATATTTACTTACGATTACTTTTTGGTTCTTGGTGTATAATTATTGGTTTAGTTTCATTAAAACTTTATTTTAGTAAACATAAAAATAACAAATGGGGCATGTTGCACAAAAGAATTTTCGAAATTAAAAACCAGCAAAAAACCAAGATTAATTCAGATAGAATTATTATTTTTCTACAAGAAAGAATGGCTCTTATTTCTGGATGGTTTTTAATAATTGCTGGGATTATAGCAATATTTTTTGGATTTAGAAAAGGAATCGGATATTAAGATTTAGGACGAATTGGGATCAGATCTCAACCCCGATGAAATACCCACAGATTTCACGAGGGCAGGCATTCAGCATTTTTCTCTTTATGCTTTATTTTTTGAACCAAATATTATTATTCTATCCTCAACGACTTGCTGCATCATGTCTCGTGCAAAGCCGATGATTTTTCTCGGGTCAAAACCTTTAGGATTTTTTATTAAATATTCTCTGACTCCTGCAGTAAAAGCAATCCTCAGATCTGTATCTGTATTTATTTTTGAGATGCCACTTTTTACTGCTTGCTTAATTAAATTATCCGGTACACCCCTGGTATGTGCAAGTTTTCCACCGAATTTATTTACTCGATTAATCCATTTAATCTTAACTCCTGATGCACCGTGCAGAACGAGCGGAATCTTTACTATTTCAGCAATCTCTTTTAATATATCAATGCGCAATTTTGGTTTTCCTTTAAATTTATAGGCACCATGTGATGTGCCAATTGCTATAGCCAAGGCATCACATCCTGATTCACGAGCAAATCTCTTTGCCTCCTGGGGAGCAGTATAGATTGCGTCATCTTTCTTGACCTTTATATCGTCTTCGATTCCGGCAAGCCTGCCAATCTCTGCTTCAACTGAAACACCTCTTTTGTGCGCGTATTTAACGACCTGTTTTGTTAATCTTAAATTATCTTTAAAAGACAGATGTGAGGCATCGATCATCACTGAAGTGTAATTAAATTTAATACATTCTTTTACTATCTCGAATGATTTACCATGGTCTAAGTGCAATGCTACAGGTATCTTAACTTTTTTCGCCATGGTAATGACAAGTTGAGAAAGATTTTCAATACCAGCATATCTTATTGCTTTTTCGCTCGTTGCGACTATTACCGGCGCGTTAAGTAGTTCTGCCGCCTGTATTATCGCCTGCGTGATTTCAATATTAGATGTATTAAACGCTCCAACACCATATTTGCCCTTGCGGGCTTTTGGTAAAATTTTATTCAAATTGACTAACATCTTTTATCTCCAATGATTGTATATTACACGAAATATCGACTGTGTCAACGTTGCATTTAGATCATTGAAAGTCACGTGTCATTTTATCATTTTGTCAATTGACTAAATGATAAAATGAGTTGATTTACTGTCAGGGAATATTATATTTCCGTGCTATATTTGGATAGGATTTTACCCAATCCGCAACTGCTATTTGCATATTGAGCAGGTTCACATACTTTTCGAAAACCTCATTATCTATATCTTTTATATCTCCTTCTTCAATGTCCTTAATCTTGTACTGTGTGAATCCATTGGTCTTGCAGAATTTCTTGAAATTCTTTTCATAACTCTCCCGGGCAGCTCGTAATCTCTCAGCAAGCAGCCGAAACGCCATTATTGCCGGCACATCAACGAGATTTTTTATATAATCCCCTGTCTTATCATCTACTGCATTCAGACACAACTTTACGAATTTATCGACTGCCCTTTCCTGTTTAGTTTTCTTCATTTTCTTCTGGTCCTAATTCATTATCTTTGAGTTTCTGTATCATCTCCAATACCTGCCATTCATTCGCTGCATGCTTCATGGAATCACAACGTTTGTAAATCATGGTTTACTCAGCATTCTTTAGAAAAATTTCGTATTTATCAATACTCTCTTTATCAATCAACTCTTTGTCTAAATTGGCAAAATAATTTGCATCATACGGAAGTATTGGACGTTCAACAGACCAAGCCCGGCTAAGTGCTGTCCGCGGATAATATACTATTGTGCTACTCATATTGAATCCCCAACTCTCTTTTACAAAAGTAACTTCAGGTTGGTCTTTGAGTGCGTTTTTGATACCAGTTAGCAACTGTGATTTATTCCATTTGTAGGACCAGACACCAAATAGTCTTAGATATTGATATAATAAAGAAATTGTATGTACAACATTGTGATTGAGCATATCTTTATTTTCAGCCAAGTAAATATCATTCTTTTTCTCATCAATATAGGCAATAACTGCGTTTATCCATATCTCAACAATTCTGTTAAAATGACCTTGTTCATTTTTAGCAAACATAATCCCCAATATGGAAGCAAAATTGTTAAAATAATCGCTGAGCGGAATAACTGTATTACTTATGCGTTTTAATGACATTTTTATTGGGTTAAACACAATATGAAAGATTTGATCTTCGATAATTGACAAAATACTATTTCTTATTTCTGCATCCTGGTTGATATCTTTACCAATATAATAAAATAGACTAATACTAATAGCATAAATATGGCTGTAAATATCGCGCACATCAAAATATTTACCTCTATTCATGCCTACTATCATATTCTTATTTAAACCATCCAAGAAATGCTCTAATATTTGTAAAATATCGAGCGTATCAGTGCTATTTTTCGCATTTTGATGAATCGCAGACACAAAGATCTTGGCGAGACCATTATTAGCCATTAATCCGATAATTGGAGCAATGTTTGAGCGCATTGTGTATTCAAAATTATCCTCAAAGTATATTTGAATGCTTTTATTAATTTCATCTGCCATGCTTACCAAAATATATTCTCTGTTTACTCTAATTTTACCCAAATTCATAAAGGAATAATAGAATAATTGACAAATTCCTGAATTAGCCATGTTGGCAACATAATCAGCATAAAGAGTATGTAATTTAGTTGCCTGCTGGCTTATTTGTCCCAGCCTTTCAACAACAACACCTGCAGTTCTTGGATATTCGAAGTCAATTGCTGACTTACCGACCTCCATAAGCTTTCTACATGCAGTTGCAGGCGCGTAGGAGGTCTCCCTCAGGATCTCATTACTTAGTGCAATTTCTTTTAATAGATCAATATAGCCCAATGGTATGAAATTCTCGCCAAGTTCTGCCCTTATTGGTTTAATAATAAATGAATCCCTTGCAATTGTTGCGCAGGTATTTAATATAGATATCATTATTTTAGGGTGGCTACTCGTGGATATAAGATTTTTTGTATCTATTATTCTCTCCAGAATATATATCAAAAATAAATCATGTTCAGTGGAATAATCACGTCTGGCTGATATGTATTCCTTTGTAATTTCGCACAAGTTTTTTAATCCCGATTCGACTATTTCAAATCTATTTTCTCGGGTGGCTTGCTGGATGACATCAATAATAACCTCGGTTTTGCTCTTAAGCCACTCAATGACTGGTTCTATCACTTGAAATTCAGCGATCGTGTCTTTAAATTCGGGGGAGATCGGCAATTCAATTTTTCTAATTTCTTTTTTTCTTTGTGCTGCTGATTTTTTGATCGTAGGCGATATCTGATTTTTAAAATTGTGTGCAATATCCCTAATTTGATTGCGTATGTCTAAAAGATAAAAAGCACGCATTACTAGAATTAATAGAAATAATACTGATGCTAGACCAGACTCTAAACTCCATAAAATTAGTTGGAAGTTTATCGGCGTAGCTAGAAGTATGAGATTGTACATAAAAAATAAAATCAGAAGCAAAAAGGAAATAACAAATACCCAGTCCTTTTTTACTCGATTCACAAGGTCTTGCGAATATCTACCTAAGATATTTTGAATCGGTAAGGTTATCAGAGTAAAAAAGATAGCTAATATTGTACCAATAAACGTTAAGTTAATAATCAGAATTTCTTTATAATTGACTAAAAGTTCCTTCAACATTTCCGCGACTCCGATTGTGCTAAGTCGCCGCTATAAGATTCATCAATAATTCTAATTTCCTCATCTGTCAGCCCATAGAGTTTATAAACTATTTGGTCAATGAGCCAGTTGGTCTTATCTATCTTGGCCATTGCTTTCATAAACTATAACAAATGTAAATCAGTTATTTGGACAGATTTTTTCATACAATTCCTTTGCCTTAGTTGTATCACGGTCTTTGAGGAAATTATAAATCTTATATGCTTGAGCAGTATCATTTAAACACAAATAGTCCTCTGCCATTTCTGCATAATAGCCAAATAATTCGTTATTATCAATCGTACAACTCAATGAATCGGAGATATAAATATAATTGTAAAAATAGAAACCATCCTTACTTTTTAAATGAAGCCTAAACCAAAGCTTTTGTTTATGGTATTTTATGATCAAGTCAATTAATCGCTTCCCTGTTTTAATCGCATCAGAATAACGTCCTGCTTTACGATAGATTAATGATAGGAGACTATAGCTTGAAGGATACCTTCCTCGTTTATCATAGATATATAAAGCCTTTTTCATGGTTTTAATTGCTCCATCATACTGGTTGTTTTCACTTAATGTTAGAGCTAACTCTCGAAGGTAGAAAGGGTCGTCAGGATTTAAAAGTATTGCTCTTTTATAGTTCTCTACAGCATCATCGTAATAGCTGAAATAACGTTGTATTCCTGCCATAAATGCATAATGATCAGAATTATAGGGGTCTAATTGGATTGCTTTTTTAGCATAATTTATCGCATCATCATAACAATTACGCTGTGTATAATAACCAGCTAATCCTTGATATACCTCGGGATTATTCGGCTGAACCTCCAGTGCTTTTTTATAATATATGTATTTGGCGTCCAAATTGTGACAATATGTGCCTCTCCCTAACAATTCTTTTACTGATGATAATTCTTCAATCATAATATCTGCCGTCCAAATAGAAAGTTCTTTTTCTTCAAAAGGATACGGTTTCAATAATTTCACTTTTTGACCAGAAATTGCGAAATTCAAATTCTCTCCACCTATTAAATGATAAGATGCTACCCCAATGACTTTGCCTTTCTGATTTACCACCGGACCGCCGCTTGAGCCCGGTGAAATTGGTGCAGTTATTTGAATCAATTTTCCAAAATCTTCAATGTTACGGATAGACGAAACTATTCCGTTTGAAACAGTGTGCTCTAAACCGAGCGGACTACCAATCACTAAAATATTTTCACCTTCTTTAGGCAATTCTGCGCTAATTTTTATATATTCAATTGAATCTTTTGGGGCATCAGTTGTGACCATCACAAGATCTGCTCCTCTGTCCTCAGCGATAACGCCTTTTACAACATAAACTTTGTTATCAACGGTTTTAATGATAGCACTATCTGCACCTTTTAATACATGGTAATTTGTAACAATATATCCTTCAGGATTAATAAAAAAGCCGCTGCCTTGGCTTAGCGTATCGAGCTTCCAATAGTCAACTATGCCCGCTGACCTTTTTTGCAACCCAAAAGTGATAATTGTTACTACAGCAGGTTTTATTTCTTCAATTAAAGTAGTTATATCTCGTTTCGCACATGAATTCAAAAACATAATTGCCACCAAAGATAAAAAAATACTGCTGAAAATTTTTTGTCTTGTGTTTTTCATCAATTTCTCCTTTAGTCTTCAATAGATTAATGCTTCTTTTGACCAATTGGAATAATCTTTTTTAGCCATTGTTTTCCTCTTTATTTAGGTCATAGGTCGGTGAAACCTTTTGAACCAGATCTTCACTCTGAAAAGATTGTCGCTCAAACATGGTTATTCCTTTGATTCATAATCGTTCACTAATCGTTCATTAATCGCTCAGTTTGTATTTCCGTGATCTGCCCTCGCCAACTGGCTGAAGAATTCCTTTAGCAACCATTTCATTAAGTTCCTTAAAAGCTACAACTTTACCAATTTTGTTAATCTCCCTATATTGCATGTTATTAATAAAGTTTTTCTTTCTTAAGAAATCAATTGCTCTATACTGTCTTTCATTTAAATTCAATGATTGCAGGTATGAATCGGTTAATTTAGATTTCCTTAGCGTAATGACAACACTTAACCCGGCACACTCAAAATCCGGTTCCGCAATCCCCCAATCTTTACACCACTCAATTATCTTATTTGTTCCGGTGCCGACTTCCTCAATGTATTTTATCCAGAAAAACGCTTTTGCTATCAGCGGATTAAAAGGTTTTGATTCATGTTTTTCTTTTAAGGTTTCAACAGTCCAGCCTTCTGGTAACCTGCCAGGATTCCAGAATTCAATTCGGTCATCAAATATTCTTACTTGAGTTTTTGAGGAAGAACGATAATCTCGATGAGCCAGAGCATTTGCCAATGCCTCTCTTATCGCTTTGGGTGGATATTCCCACTTTTCCTGACGTTCGAGCTTGCCATCTTCAATCCATGAAGTTAAAGAAATATGGTCAAAGATGAATTTTTCCACCTCAACCAACTGGTCAATAATATTACCGTCGATATCTTTCATATCAATCATCGTACCGGTAACGCCGGTTCCTTTAAATCTAACGCATTTGACCTCTGCTTGTAGACAAAAATTCTGAGGATTCCTACCGAATAACAATAAAGCTGAATTAGTCAACCTATTGTCTTGCGTTAGTTTCAGCCTGGACATTATTTCTTCTAAGGGCGCATCAGCATTGATATCCAATCCTCTTTCGGTTTTGGCTTTTTTGACAAAAGCGACTACTTTGTCTGAATCAATATTTTTCATCTGTGCTCTTTTATTAATCTGACTATCAAACCGCAATGTTTCCTTGTGCTTTTCAAGAATCGATCGCTCATACTTCTCTTTAGACATCTTAATCGTTGATTTGCCCACTCGCTTATATGGACGTCCGAATGCCAGGACTAAATGGTCTTGAGACTCAGAGACTTCAATGATAATGACATTTTTGCTATCCATAGTTTCAATGCTAATTTTGGGATAAACCGGCGGGTCAGTGTTTTGTGTAATTTTATTGGTCAATTTTTCTACTGTATCCTTTCCAATCTCAATGCCAATAATTTTACCTGATGAGGAAATTCCGACAATTATTTTTCCACCAGTTTTATTTGCCATCGCCGCCACTGTTGCTACAATCCTATCCGACTGTGATAAACTTGGTTTTAATTCGACTATTTCCGATTCTTTCAAATCCAGCATTTCACACCTAAATTTTTATCTTTTCTTATATTCTGTGTAGTCATGATGCACTGCAAAGCAAACTTACTTCCATAAATACCCCTCACCCTTACCCTCTCCCGCATGGGGAGAGGGAATTTCGCCATTTCGAAAGGTCTTGACCGGCTGTAAGGAAACTGCCATTGTGGCGGCAAGAATGTTTTCTTCCCGCTCCTTATCTGCATAAATCAGTTCATATTCTTTTTTAGTGTCAAAGATGATAGCCTTGTAGTTTTCAGGCAAAGGTTTACCTGCCTTTAAGTACCCTACAATTTTCTCAATTTCATCTTCAGTCAATTTTTTCATGGACCTATTTTACTACCTCCATGTATGAACTATATCTTTCTTATGATTTATGTCAAGAAGGTTAATCCTTCGGGTTTTTCGTTTATGAATTGCCTTTGGATTAAATCCTCTTTTGACCAAATTTGATGGTCTTGTTGCTCATAATTCTGTTCCCCTTGCAATGATGTCCACATAGTCTTTAAAAATATATCTTTTATATCTTTGTTTACCAGTGATTTCGTTTATTGTCTCACTAACATATATATTTCCTAAATTAAGTAAAGTTTACTAAAATAATACTTCATCATCATAAGTTAACGTATCTTTACTTATTAAATTTAATATTTTCAGTTTGTCAAGTAGTTTCATTATTTTATAAATTTTCACCAAACGGTGAAACAGTGTTAAAAAGTGAAACAGATTCGTTTGAATAGCCTTTTTTTCTTTGAAACTGAAATAAGCTTTATTAGTGACAATTATATGGTCAACTACTTCTATTCCAATAATTTTTTTATCTCTGAACGCTGTGAATTAATCATATATCTTTTGGAGATAAACATATATGTGTTTTCTTGTCTTTTAGCAACCTTTTTCCTGGTTCAAAACAAGCAACAATTTCGCAAGCTTTAGCATTAGATTATAGATATTCTGCAACGAGAGGACGATTCGACTGAGTTCATCGCAGGCTCGTTGCACTCCATAAAAATCCAATGACAAAAACATTTTTTCCATTTCTCCGATTCCCCCAGTCTCCCAATCTCCGTGTCATTTTTTTACCCTGGTGTAATCGCAGCAACACATGAGTAGACCTCTTTAGCACCAGCATTTTTAAGCACACGTGCACATTCGTTAATCGTTGCGCCGGTGGTCATAACATCATCAATCAATATTATTTTTTTATTTTCTATTGTATTAGACTTCAAGGCAAATGCATTTAGAACATTTTTCCTGCGTGCTTGTTCGTCCAATTTTGTCTGGCTCTTCGTATTTTTAATACGTCTCATAATATCATTTATTTTAATATCACATTCCTGGCTTATTATTTCTGATAACAATGCTGCCTGGTTATAACCGCGCCTTAAGTTTTTCCACCAGAAAAGCGGTACAGGTACTATTATATCAACATCTTTTAAAAAATAATCAGATTTTATAATACTTGCCATTGCCCGACCCAGAAGTATTGCAAGTTTAGTCTTTTTGCGATACTTGAAATGATGGATAATTTTATCGTACGGCGGGATAAACATTAGCCATGCGCGTCCGTAATCAATATGAGTTCCTTTTTTACAAAATCGGCACGGGTTTCCTTTGTTTATTGGTCTTCCGCAGAACCGACACAAGGGCGGTTTTGCTTCTGGTATATAATCAAGACAGTTATAACAGATCATATCGTCTGATATTTCTGTATTACAGATTAAACAGTGGTGAAGTAGGATAAAATCTAAACTGGCTCTTAAGATGCCGGAAAAAATGCTCAATTTTTCTTTTGCGATGATCTTATATAAATGATTGCTCCCACAATAATTAACGCTAAAGCTATTATTTGGTTTATCCAAAAATTTGCGTTGTTTTCAGAATAGCGGATAAAATCTACACCAAATCGGAAGGCGCCATGAAACATCAGATAAAAAGAAAATATTTCACCACGACCGTGTTTTTTGTTGAGTTTATTATTTAAAAAGAAGAAAAGTGCTAAACCAAAGAGTGATGTATAAATCTGAGTGGGGTGTAAGGTCTGGTCTCCTACCGGAGATGCTCCGGCAACACAATAGGCCGGGAATTTTATTGCCCAGGGTAATGTTGATGGAATGCCAAAGCAGCAGCCATTCAAAAAACAACCAATACGCGTGAAAAAAACACCCAGGGCTATTGCCGGTGCAACAATATCAGCGATCTCGAAAACCGATATTTTTTGTTTATTTAAATAAATCATGCCGGCAAGAAATCCGCCGATAAATCCGCCAAAAAACATCATACCGCCTTCCCAGATTCTAATGATGCCGAGAATGTCATTTTCATATTGTGCCCAGTGAAACATGACATAAAGAATCCTTCCGCCAATAATGACACCGAGCATAAGATAGAATGCCAAATTTTCTATAATTATTGGTGAAATATCTGCTTTCTTTGCTGCCCTTTTTACAAATATTATGGCAAAGAGGAATGATACGACAAGCATAATCCCATAAGAGGGTATTGCAATATCGCCAATTTGAATAAGCACCGGTCTCATTTTTCTTCTTCTTTTGCTTTTCCTTCTACTATGCGTTTGGTGATCTCTTTGGGAACCTCTTCTAAGTGGTGGAATTTCATATTGAAATAACCCCTGCCCTGGGTCATTGAACGAAGGCTTGTAGAATATTTATACATTTCAGCTTCAGGAATTAGTGCCTTGATTTTTTGAGTCTTACCTTCACCTTCCATTCCCATGATCTTACCGCGGCGGCTATTTAAATCGCCCATAACATCGCCCATAAATGTCTCAGGTACATATATCTCCACCTCACTTATCGGTTCTAATAATGCTACACCTCCTTTTTCAGTACATGCTTTTACAGCCATGGAAGCAGCGATTTTAAAAGCTATATCTGAGGAGTCTACAGGATGGTATGATCCTTCAAAGACTTCGACTTTAATATCAGTTATCGTACAACCAGTAAGAAAACCCTGCTGCAGTGCTTCTCGGACACCCTTTTCAATAGAAGGGATATAACGAGATGGTATTTTACCGCCGACAATTTTATTAACAAATTCGAGACCAGCACCTTTTTCTAATGGTTGTATCCTGAGCCAGCAATCGCCATACTGACCATGTCCCCCAGTCTGTTTTTTATATTTTCCTTGTGCCTCAGCTTTTCTGGTAAAGGTTTCACAGTATTTTATCCTGGGTTTAGTGAGCTCAACACTAACTCCATATTTTCTCTTTAATCGTGATAAAATAATATCTAAGTGCAATTCTCCTATACCTGAGATAATGAGCTGTTTTATCTCAGGATCAAAGGCAAAAGTAAATGTCGGATCTTCGTCACGGAGACGTGTTAATCCAGTTGATATTTTTTCTTCATCACCTTTTGCCTTGGGTACCATTGCCATAGAAATTGAAGGAGCAGGAAATTCAATCTTTGGTAGTGAAGCCTTTATATTGCTTGCTGCCAGTGTGTCACTCGTCTGTGTATCTTTTAGTTTTACTAAACCGCCGATCATTCCGCTTGTGAGCTGGCTGATATCCTTTTTTTCCTTTCCTTTAATCGAGAATATTTGATTAATCTTTTCATCACTCGATTTTGTAGAATTCTTAACTATGTCACCACTTTTAATCGAGCCGCTCAACACTTTTAAATAACATAATTCACCAACATGTGGTTCTACTATTGTCTTGAACACGTAACCAAGAAAAGGAGAATCATCACTGCGCTTTATTTTTTGACTATCTATTTCAATATCAGGTAATAAATCAGGTTGGGGCATAAATTCAATAACTGTTTCGATTAGGTTTTGTATCCCGATGAGTTCAAGTGCATCTCCAGCAAGGCACAAAGCTGTTTTGCCTTGAATAATTCCTTTTTTCAATACATCCAGACATTCGCTTAGCTCGATTTTTTGACCTTCGACATATTTATTCATTAAATTTTCATTAATATCTGCAGCTGCCTCAATAATTTTTTCAGTGTATTGTACGACTTTTTCCTTTATTTGTGCAGGGATCTCTTCTTCTTTGCCTTTTGCTCCGAACCCCTTGTTTTTAATGATATCGGCTACACCACTAAATTTTTCAGCTTCGCCTATTGGTATGGTTAATGGTACGATACTCCTCTTTGTGATTTCCCTGATTGCCGAAAATATTTTGTAGTAATCGGTACTTTCTTTCTTTAATTTGTTTATGAAAAAAATCAAAGGCAAATTTTTCTCTTCAATTTTTTTCAAAAGTCTTTCGGTTCCTACTTCAATTCCTGCTGCAGCATCGATCACCATTACTGCACAATCGACTGCTTGTACACCACTTATTGCTTCGCCAATAAAATCAGAATATCCTGGTGTGTCAATAAGATTAATAATAATATCTTTATAGTCAAAGGTCGCTAATCCTAAATTGAGACTACATGCTCTTTCCATCTCTTCTGGGTCGTAATCAAAAGCAGACGTTTTTTCACTAACCTTACCAAATCTGGTATTAGCGCCAGCAAGAAATAAGAATGCATCAGCTATCGTTGTTTTACCACTGCCCGCGTGTCCGAAAAAGCCGATGGTTCTAATACCTTTTATTGCCATTTGTTACCTCCTAAATTTTAATCCCCTAATATGAAGTTTTTGAAACTGCAATGGTAAGCTCGTCACTTAAAAGTTCGCTGATTAAATCAAGAGAACCATAATAAGTTATTTTCCCCTTTTTCACCATTACGCCACCGATAATTTCGTCACTTGTGCTTACCTTAAAATCAATCTCTTGTTTTTTCATAAATTTTTCTAAGTCTGGACCATACCTCTTCCAATCCTGTTTATATATTACCAATTCACCCTCTTTTTCTCCACTCTTTTTAATCAATGCCTTTAAAAAGTCGAGGTACTTTTTGTCTTCGGGCAATGTGTTCAGTGCTTGTTTTATAGTATCCTTAATGAATTTCTGTTTTTGTGATACAGTCTTTCTACTCAATTCTAATCTCTTTTGTGAAACGGTGCGCAGAATTTCGGTTTTTTTAACGACCTCAGCCTCAGTCTCAATCTGCGTCCTTTTTGCAGCTATCTTTTCTCCATATTTTTTCTTTATCTTTGCCGCCTCTTTTTTATAATTATCAAGGATTTCTTTTGCCTCTTTTTTTGCATCGGCGAGTATTTTATCCGTGACTTTCTGTGTAGACATATTATATTTTCATTTGAACAACTGCTAATATCGTAACGATTAAACCCAGGACTGCATAGAACTCTACGAGAATGCCATAAATCATTGCCTTTGCTGCTTCAGTAGGTCTTTTTGCAACCATTTCAACACCAGCAGTACAAACCTTGCCCTGCCATATTGCTGATACAAGACAAGCGATCGCAACAGGCATGGCTGCAAAGAAAATTTGTAGACCCTGGGACATGGTTAAGGAAACGACTTCGCCGCCAAATATGCCAATTTTCATCATGACCATAAATGCACCAATAAAACCATAAACACCCTGGGTTCCGGGTAAAGCAACAAGGATCAACAAGCTGCCAAATTTTTCCGGGTCTTCACTCAATACACCATTTGCTGCCTGAGCAGCATAACCAATACCTATTGCTGAACCAATTCCACCAAGTATTGCAGCGAGTGCTCCACCTGCAATTGCAATAGCTAAACCTAAAGACTCCATTTTACCTCCTCGACTTTTTTCAAAATCTGTGATTTTGTTAAAAAATTCAGAGTCCTCGTTTTTCTATGAAAAACGGGACTTCCATTGTTTTTACTAATCACATCTTCTCCTTTCTATATTCAATCCTCTACTCAATTTCAACATATTTTGTTTCAAAACCAAATGGTTTAAATGGTTTACTTCCACCCGCATAAAATCTTCCAAAGAACTCAATATATTGTAATCGCATTGTATGAATAAAACCACCTAATGCATTTATTACAATATTGAAAAGATGGCTGGGTATAAGAATTAATATGGCCAGCGCTATACCAACTACCGTC
>JABUBN010000322.1_pt1 | contig 14098 bp, 27 predicted proteins | sample 7240341 | NCBI WGS metagenome assembly JABUBN01 (sample SAMN07256345, study PRJNA390944) | subsurface metagenome | isolation source: Methane hydrate marine sediment | place: Pacific Ocean: Eastern North Pacific, ODP site | reverse complement strand
GGGGGGGCGCAAGGCTTTTTGGGTGTTTCTCGGAAAGTAGGACTTTGCCACCCAATATAGGAGCCTAAACGTCCCCCCTTCGTAAAATAATAAGGAGGTGGTTATATAGGATAAAGGTAGGAGATATGAGAGTCTTTTCTAGGAGTATTTAAAAATTTAAGGAGGATTTTTTCCAATGTTAAATAAAAAGATTTTAACATTAATATTTGTAGTAGCATTTGTAACTTTACTTATCGGTTGTCTTGCGCAACCGACAAATCAGGTACCGGTTATAACTTCAATCCCGATCACCGCTGTGGAGGTGGGGGAGACCTATACTTATTACGTAAATGCAACTGACCCCGATGGAGATACCCTGGCTTATACTTTGGCTTTAAAACCCAAGGGTATGACCATCAATTCTGCTACCGGATTGGTTAAGTGGACACCTACTAAAATAGGAAATTACCATATTATTGTAAAGGTATCTGATGGAGACCTGGATATTACCCAAAGTTTTACTATCGTGGTGAGTGATGAATCACCAGGGTATACTCCCCCATGTCCGACACCGGTTACGCTTACTAAAATCGTAGTTGTACCTAAGGTAATGACCTTATTTGTAAAACAGTCTGAAACTATCGTATCGGTCACTGCTCATTATAGTGATGGGACTACTTTTGTTATAGACCAGCCGGGTTATGATTATGGTAATGGTTCAGATGATGATAGTGTCGCTGAAGTCTCTGTCAGTCATGTGGTTACGGCAGTTACAGAAGGTACAGCTACTATTACCGTAATGTATGAAGATAAGACAGATACCATAGCGGTTACGGTTAAAGCAATTCTTCTTGACTCTATCGTAGTTGACCCAGATAAGATGGACTTAAAAGTAGGTGATAGAGAACCTTTCACTGTTACTGCTCACTATAACGATGAGTCTACTGCCGATATAGATCTTAGAAATTGTAGTTATGAATCAAGTGATCCACTTGTTGCCACAGTTGTAGCTTCCCGAACACATGTGAAAGTAGTTTCGGCAAATGGAGTTGGTACAGCTACTATTACCGTAAAATATGGAGGTATAGAAGACACCATAGAGGTTGAGGTTAGTGAACCACCAATAGCGGTAACCGGCGTAACTCTAGAACCCACAACCTTGACCATAACAGGATGGGGAGTGCCAGGAATATTAGTAGCGACTATAATACCGGCAAATGCTACCAACAAAAGCGTAATTTGGGATTCAAGTGATCCGACAGTGGCATCCGTTCTTAATGGACAAGTAACATCTAATATGGGGGGAAGAACAGGTACAACTACTATTACAGTAACAACAGCAGACGGAGGCTTTACTGATACTTGTTTAGTGACAGTCGAACCAGTCTTACCGCCGAGTTAAGTGAACTTTAATTAAATCCTGGTAGCCTGGATTTTTAACCAATTCCTTCCAGGTTGCCGACCCTGCTCTCCGGATATTTGATACCGCTTCTATCGGAGGGCAGGGTTTTTTTATGACCCAAACTTTTAAATAAGTAGAAAAAATACTACAATATTGTTAAATTAAGGTCTATTTCAGGGATCAGGGTAAATATAACCAATTTCCAAATAAAAACAATTGAGAAATAGGTCTTACTAAAGAAATTTCCCCCCTTAATATATCTTTATACCAAAAAAAGGTCAAACCAAAAGAAACCATAAAATTTTAAAGATTTCGGGGTATTGGCAAAAACCGGGTTATTTGGCACTAAATAACCCGATAAGTGAGGTAAATAATGAGAGATTACCAGACCCAAAAAGTGATAGATGAATTTTTTAGGGAAGAGAAAAAAAAGAAAAAGCTAGAACATTTAAAAATGTGGAAGAACCAAAATAATAAGACCAGGTCGAAAAATAAGCAAAAGAAGAAAGGGTTTAAAGTGAGGTAAACAATATATGGCAAAAAACGTCAAATTTAGACCAAAAAGTAGTTTTTTACCGAGTACAGAAGGAGAGAGGGAAGCCCTAAAAATCAAGCAAAAAGCCGGGCAAAAAAAATATTACGAAAACAGGGCTACATTAAAGACAATCGAAGTAAAAAAAGAAGTCCAAAAAAGCCCTTTTGCCCCCGATTACCAGGGTAATATTATCAAGTTTTTAGAAGACCAATATTTTCTAATCGAGACCCATGAACCGGTAGTATTAGAAGCCTGGCAAAAGCAGCGGATTTTTGAACCTCTATTCAAACTTAACGAGGACGGTCTAAGGAAATATTCCCTAGCGGTAATTGGGTTACCCAAGAAGAACAGTAAATCCTGTATGGCTTCGATGGTGGCAAATTTCTTCCTTTTTCAAGACGAAAACTACGGGGAGATAATTCTAACCGCAAATTCAAAAGAACAATCCTCCTGGATTATATTTGACAAGTTAAAAAAGAGTATCCAAATGAATAAGAGACAGCTAAAGGAGATTAAAATATATGAAGATGTAATCGAAGTTAAAAAGACCGGGACGATAGCGAGGGTAATTGCCCCAAATTATAAGACAGGTTCGGGGACTAATCCTAGCCTGGTGGTCTGGGACGAATTATGGGCGATGGAGCTAGACCGCGAAAGGAAGTTTTGGGACGAATTGACTACCGTGCCGACCCGTAAAAATCCCCTGACCTTAGTAGTCAGTTATGCAGGTTTTGACGAACTTTCCCTGCTATATGAATTATATAAAAGAGGGATTGCTAAAACCGATAAAGAGATGTTTTTTATTTGGTCTCACAGAAACCTAGCTTCTTGGGTAACTAAAAAGTACCTGGATAAACAACGGGAGAGGTTGAGACCGAATACATATTTACGTCTACACGAATGTAGGTGGACTTCAAGCGAAAGTGCCTTTGTATCTCCGGAGATGTGGGATAGTTGCGTAGACCTTAACCTTAGACCTATCCTTCCGGGATTTACAGGTAAATTAAGTATCGGCATTGATATCGGTTATTCCCATGATAGTTCAAGCGTTGTCGGGGTATACCGGGAAGGTGATCGGGTTATTTTGGGTTGCCATAAATGTTGGATTCCTACTAAGAAAAATCCTATTGACATCGAGGAGACAGTTGAAAAATACCTAATAGAATTGGATAAAAATTATAATGTAGATAGCTTCAATTATGACCCTTATCAATTCCATCGAAGTGGCGTATCGTTGGCAAAATCAGGTTTAAAAATGTGCGAGTATCCCCAGACTACTGACCGATTAGTAGAGTGTGGAGAGAATTTATATTCTTTGATCAAAGGTCGTAATTTAATAGTTTACAAAGACCGGGAAATTCGGGATCACATTTTAAAGTCGATTGCCAAAGAAAGCAGTAGGGGCTTTAGATTAATCAAATCAAAACAGAGTGAACGGATAGATTTAGCGATTTCTTTGGCGATGGCTTCACTAAAAGCAATCGGCATTTCAGGAGGTCAAACGAGGGTCAGGGCGATTGGTGGATCGGAGGATTTGACACAAGCAGAAAGGCGGCGGCAGTTTATAGAAAGTGATGACGATGATAATGGAGGAGGAAATTTATTGCCAGAGAGTTACCATCAACTTTAGGTCAAAAAACTTTTCTTTATTTCTACATGAGAGGATTATATAATAAAACCAATAAAAATTAGTTTAAAGTAGGACAATAACCATGGAAGTAAAAGAAGGTATCAAAGCCAAGAGGACAGTTAGGGGGATAAAATTCTTCTGTTCTGAAGATGTAGCCCGGATATTGGGATTGAGTATCTTATCAGCCAGGTTATATTTGAAAGATGGTAAAATCCCTGGAGGGGTCAAGATTGGCAGACGTTGGTTTCTGAGCAGTAAGAATTTGGATAAGTGGTTGACAGGGAGTTTTATATTTACCAAAACACAAGCAGAGATAATCGAAGAAAAAGTAGTTAAAAATATCGAGGTTACTTTGGCAAAGATGAGGCAGAAACAAGAAGAATTAATCAGGGATTCTGCCCCTAAAGAGGCGGTTGAAAAGCTACAAAAAAGGTTAACCGGGATAGAAAATTATTGGGAAGATTATTTGAAAGAGAAGATAAGGGATAGTTAGGGGGCTAAAAAGTCAGGGTAGGGGTGCCCCCGCCAAAAGGGAGTTTCTTAGCTTTTACTCCCGTTCTGGTTCTTTTACCTCTACTTGTTACCTCACTTCTGAAGGCTTTATATACTGTCAGGGGCTATTATCCCTAGCCCTGGAGACACTCTTAGCCAAAGCAAAAAGGGGTAGCAGGTTTTCGTGTTTACTGCTACCCCTACCAAATTTAGAAACGCGAAAATAGATCATTGAAATAAGAATAGCGAAAATTGATCCGTAATGAGCAATCAGAGAGGTTAGGATTCACTTCTTGGAGATTGATAAGTCGGCGAATTGTCGCTAAATCAATCAAGAAAAGAGGTGAATTTTTTTATGGGAATTACAGAAAAACGACTTAGTGAACTAATTGGTGAAGCAGTAGAGAGCAAGGTCAGGGAAAATATAAAGCCCTACCAAGATGCAATGTTCGAGAAGTTGAACGAACCCAAGCCAAATAAAATGTTTGGTACCCCTGCTGATACACCAGATAAAGCAGTTTACGGTTATGCCAAAAAAGCCGAAGATATGTTCGGTGAAGGGGTCGATAATGGCTTTAGTTCTTTAGGTGAAGTCTTACTTGCTATAAAAAATAATGATTCTACTAAGTTACAACGTTTAGAACGTGATATGCAAGAAACGGTCGGCGAAACGGGCGGATTCCTTTTGCCCTCCCAATTTTCAAATGAGATAATTGATATGATGATCGAGGAGGAAATTTGTAGGAAAAGGTGCAAAATTTATTCCATCGGCAAAAACAAAGGGAATACTTTGACCATCCCTGCCCTTTCGGATTACGACCATAGCAGTAACATCGCAGGGATAAATACTTATTGGACTGGAGAAGGTTCAGCTTATACAGAATCTACCAACGTAAAAATCAGACAATTAGTCTTAAAATTGAATAAGCTCACTTGCCTAGTTGACGTTTCAGAGGAATTAATTTCTGACTCAGCCGTGAAGACCGAAACTTTATTGTCGGGGATTTTTGCCAAAGCCTTAGCCTTTGAAATTGATTCCACAATTTTAACCGATAGCGGGACAGGTGCAGGAAAACCTTTGAGTTTCACAAATTCTGATGGTGTTATCGAAGTTAGCGGAGAGAGTGGACAGGATACCGACACCATAAACGTATATAACGTTACAAATATGATAGCCCGGATCCATCCGGCCAGTTTCAATAAGAGTATTTTCCTATCGAGTTTATCAAATTTAGGAGAACTTTTGAGACTTAACCTCCCCATGGGGACTGCAGGAACTTGGTACCACGCCTTCAATGAAGTCTCTGGGGTCTGGCGGTTATTTTCCCGTCCAGTTATTTTTACGGAACATTGCGCGAAACTCGGCGATGCAGGGAATTTACAGTTAATTGATTTTAGTCGCTATGCCCTGCTTTTACGGGAAGGAATTTCTGTCAAGTCCGATACAAGTTTAGGGTTCAAATCAGATATGATTTCATTTAAAGCTTCATTACGCTTGGATGGACAGCCTCTAGATACTTCTCCCACAACCCTAAAAGATGGATCGACAACGGTCTCGCCCTATATCAAACTTGCTGCTATTTAAACAAAAATAAAAACCCCCGACACCGCAAAGTAATCGAAGGTTTTTAAAAACTGAAGGAGGATCAATATGTTACCTTTAGTTTTTGTAATTATATAGTAAAACCTCTAAGATTAAAAGACCTATATATCCCAATGGTCTTAACAGATTTTCACTAAAAAGCCCAAAAACCCCTGGTAATAAATAGCCAATAGGGGTAAACAAATAAAGATTTCCTATGTTTTTCAATGGTTTATTTGGCAGATTTAGGTTATTTCAAGGCGACACTTGTTTTTTCTATTTGAATAACTTATAATAAGATATAAAAATAGGATTATTTAACGAGAGGAGGAGAGGAAATGGAGTATCTTTCTACACAAGAGGTAGCTGATAAATTATCCGTATCTTATTTATCCGTTTATTATTGGATTAGGGATGGGGTACTCCCTGCTTACAAATTCAGAAGGGCATTTAGGATTAGTGTTACGGATTTGGATAAGTTTATAAGGGATAAAAAAGTAAAGAATAAAAAAGTAGTGGTTAAGTAATAATAAAGAAGACCCCACCCCCGACAAAAGGAACAAGGTCTCTTTATGTAATGAACCGCCACCACAACTAGAAGGCGGGTCTATGTTTGTATTATAATATATTTTTGTAAAAATGTCTATATAAGAAGGAGAAAAATATATGGGGATACATAATGCTACTTTGGAATTTATAGGGCAGATACGAAAGGTATTAGATTGTTATGACTTCCCTTTAACAGTTAGGCAAATTTTCTATCAGTTAGTGACTAAACAGATTATCCCTAAAAATGAAGCATCTTGCGACAAAGTATCTCGGGTTGGTGTAATAGGTCGGGATATGGGGTTATTACCAGAAGAAAAATTTATAGACCCGACAAGGGTATTCGATAAACTTTCATCTTGGTTTGACCTTAAAGATTTTTTAGATACAGTCAAGGACGCTTACCGTAAAAATATGTGGCAGTATCAAGATAACTATATAGAAATTTGGACAGAAAAAGAAGCCTTACAGCTTGTTATAAATAAAATTACCCATAAATACGACGTTGGTTTACAGATAGCAAAAGGGCAATATTGTAGGACAGGGATATGGGAAGCTTCTAAGCGGTATAAAGAACAAAGTTATAAAAATTGCCTTTTATATTATGTAGGGGATTATGACCCTTCGGGTTTATCTATCTACAATTCTATAAAAGAAAGACTACTAAATTATGGGGTAGACGTAGAGATTCCCGATAGGTTAGCCCTGACAAAAGAACAAATAGAGGAATATAAATTACCATCAGACCGGGCTAATATAAAGGATTCAAACACTAAAAAATTTATTGAGGTAACTGGCTCGGATAGGATAGTAGAACTTGACGCATTGCCTCCGGATGTACTAAGGCGTATTATCGAGGATTGTATACTGGAGAATAGCGATTCTGATATTTTTGGACTAGCCCGAAAAAAGGAAGAAGCCGAGAAAGCCAGGCTAACTAAATTCATAGAAAGGGAAGAACGTAAAATTGATAAATCAAATAATTAAAGGAAGAGAAAAATGGCAGACGAAAGATTAAGCAAACTTCAAAGGTGGATGCTCACAAAGTGCTATGAAAAGGGAGAGAAAAAAGTCTATTTTATATGGCGTCGAGAATTAATAAGAAAATATTGTCGAGAGGTTGCAAAAAGTACTTATTCGATTAATAGTATTGAGGTTACTATTACTAATAGCATAAGGAATTTAGCCTACAAAGAATATATATTTGTTTATGGGAGCAAAGAAAAACCAGTTATAGATTACACACATGTTTTCAGTAAGGAACAAAAAGTGGGTCAAGGAGTAGTAGGAGATAATATAAAAATGTTTTGTCTTACAGATAAAGGAATAGAGTCAGCAAAGAAATTGCTTAATATTAAGAAATGATTTCTTAATAATAAGAAGAAAGGAGGTAAAAGATGAAACTATTAACAAAAGAGATTGAGAAGAAATTGCCTAAATTACATTCGCAGGAGGAGGTATCAAACCCTAAAATAATAGTGAAATTCTTCCACCCATCGAGTAGTTGGAACTGGTACGTTGTGGAAGGGGAGGTAGACCCAGATGGAGACTTACTTTTTTTCGGACTTGTAGATGGATTTGAAAAGGAATTAGGGTATTTTAGCTTAAAAGAATTAGAGGAAATTAAGGTAAGGGGAATAGGTGTTGAGAGGGATAAGTTTTTTGGATACGGACACCGGTTAGATGAATTTAACTAATTAGATAGTATGGGAGGAGAAAGGAGTTAATATATCAATTAGATGAAGAAAAAAACGAAGAAAGATCCTTTTCTTGAAGTACCATTTGCAGGAATAGAACACAAAATGTGGAAATCAGAAGCCTTTAAAGACTTAAAATCACATACTAAATGGTTATATGTAGAGTTTAGGTTACGGTACCATGGTAACAATCCCAGAAGTATCAAACTTACTCAGACAGAAGTTATAGAAAAAAAAATTATGGATGTGGATACATTTAGGCGTGACTATAAGATACTAATTAAGCGTGGTCTAATTGATTTAGTAAAAAAAGGAGCCTTTCATAAACAACCACATATTTTTGGTTTATCCCATCGGTGGAAGAAGTACGGCAAAAAGGATTTTATTGAGGTTGATATAGACAAACTATTCCCTGAAGATATTTTTGTGAAAAAGAAATATTTGTAAATAGGGTTTTCCCTATTTAGGTAAATAGGGTTTTCCCTATTTAGAAATGTTTAATAAATGTGGTTTTCCCTATTTAAAAGAGATTATTTATAAATAGGGTTTTCCCTATAGTTATTTATATATATATAGCCATCTATACCCCTCTTTCCTTTTCCGGGTCTTTTCCGGGGGTTTTAAAGGGGGTGTTTATTGAAGACCCATTTTTAAAAACGTTAATTGTTATTAAACAGTAAGAAATAAAGAGAGAAAAATTTTTGGTGGAGTATTAAGATTTGTCTGTATCCAAAGGGATTACTAAATTACTTGTGTCTCCACTATTAGAGTAGATTAAAGATGTTATCAAAAGATTGTAAATTAATTTTTACTGAATGGCATATGCTCTTTAGTCTACTAAAAAATGAAAAAGGAAGGAGGAAATTAAGGTGTCTAATGAAGAAGAAAACAGATGTCCAGCTTGTGGTGGATACGTAAGCAGTGGTAGAGAAGTAGATAATTTTGTTTTATGTAGTCATTGTGCTACAGAAGAAAACGTAGAAACTGCTTTAAAGATTGCGAAGTCAAAACACAAAGAAAGGCTACAAAAGATTTGGGCAGAATTAGATGAAGGATAGATAATAAAAACATTGGGGGGGATCGCAAAAATAAAATTGTGCGTTTTATTGGTCAAGTTGGAGTTCTTAATTAGCCATAGTTCTGGCTCTAACTAACTAACGGTCTCTCCCAATAAAATAGTTTGTATATTTGACTAAAAAATTACAAAAAAAGTGTGCTGCTATTTTAGGCGAAGTTACTAAAAATTTAAGGGAGGTGAAAAAATTGACTAAGGACGAATACAGAGAAAAGATAAGGGCAATACTCATACGGTTTCAAAAAGATGAATTGATGTCTGTAAACAAAACAGTAGACGAGATAGTAGACCAGATAGTAGAAATTGAACTTCCAGAAAAAGGTTAATTTGGTATGTCTAATAAAACAAATAGAAGGTAGGTGAAAAAATTGACAAAAGTAGAATACAGAAAAATTGTTTGGGGAATTTTGAAAGGATACAGTGATGAATTGGACATAGAAGATTTAGAAGAATTGTTGGAGTTAATAATGGCGATACCGATACCAAAAGAAAAGAACCCGTATGTTGGGATGGCGACAAGAGGATAGGCAAAATTAAACTTAATAAAGAAAGGAGGTATTAACATTGATACGTGAAGGAAAATATAAAGAGGATATTAAGAAGATATTACAAGAATTCAGAGGTTCTAAAAATATGACTGTCGAGGAAGTAGTTAATAAAATAATAACTGCAAATAAAGAAGAAGAACAATGGGATAAAAATTGGGAAAATGAAGTTGAACGGAGTAAACAAGAAGACAGGGATAGGGCAGATGCAGAGAGGTATTAGCGACTTCATAGATTGGTAAATTCTTATATTAACTAAATATTGTGATAGTTGTTAGAGTGAGAAGCCCCGAACCCCAGTTTCTCCCTTAGTGGTGGATTTTGTACGGTTAGTGGTCAATAGTAGTAACATTTAATAGAATACATATTAAATTAACTAAACTAAAAAAAATATTTTATTGAGAAATACATAGAGATAAAGACTTCTCCCAAGTTACTAAAATTCTTTTTAAAAAAACACTTGACTTTTATTTAATGTTAATATATTATAAAGATGTTAAATTAAATAGAAGGAGGATTTCAGAAATGAAAACTAACGCAAAGTCTAACACAAAGAAATTAGTTAACGGGTTGAATGAGCAGGCAGAGGAGGAGTCTTTTAATTACAAGAAGGCGATAACAAAAGAGAATGAGAAGATAGGGCTAGAGGCAAGGCAAAAAAAAGTGGTTAAGGAGATAATGGAGGATCTAAATACTAAGGAAGGAGGTACCGAGCAGATGAAGTCTAATAATAAGGGTAGCGTTAAAACTAAAGTGGCTACTAAAAAGGTTGTTCCCCCTAAAGAGGTAGATATGTTACAGATTGGAGAGAAGGCGGAAGGATTTTTAAGGGGATTGGAGACAGGATTAGACAGCATAAAGTATGAACTAGAAAAGGTCTATATAGGCGAATTAAACTTCAGACAAAATAGTCGTCTTATATTTGGTATTAGATATCGGGTCTGTGGGGATGAGGTTACATATTCATTGGTAACAAAAGAGACCTTTAAGAACTTTAGCAAGGAACTCCAAGCCCACTATGCTCCTGGTAATTGGAACGTCTTATTTGACCTTAACAATGGCAATGACCTCTCTAAGTTTGACCCAATCATCAAGGCATCATTAGAGAAACTCTCGAAGGCAAAGACAGAATTGCCTAAAGATAAAGTCAAAAAGAAGAAGTAGTCAGAAGATTGGGGGGCTTAGAAACCCCTCTTTCTTGTAACTACTTAACTTGAACTTTCCAATGCATTGGAAACATCTTTCAATGGCCATTGAAACAACTTTCAACGACCGTTGAGAGTTCTGTTATTAACTTAATGATTTATTAACTTGATAGATACTTAATGATTCTTTAAGTTACTACTAAATAAAAAGGAGGTTATGATGAACACAGTTGAACCAATCCGGGACTTAAACAGTATCCGGACAATTAAAGGTAATTTAAAAGATCAGAAGAACCCCCGCGACCTTTTGCTTTTTGTGCTAGGGACAAATACGGGTCTCCGAATTAGCGATATCCTGCCACTTAAATTAGGCGATGTCCAAGATAAGAAAGGAGACCCCAAAGATTATGTCTACCTCACAGAAAAAAAGACCCACAAACAAAGGAAGATAATCCTGAATAGTGAAGTAAAAAAGGCGTTACAAATCTACTTTACCAAGTCTAATATCTATGATTTAAATTCTTATTTATTCACATCTAATAGGGACAATAAGAATAGACCGCTAACTAAAGCAATGGCTTGGCACCTGGTAAATAAGTGGTGTAGGGGAGTCGGTATAATAGAGAGGGTCGGTACCCATACTTTGAGGAAGACACTAGGTTATCAGATGAGGAAAAATGGTATTGCCATCGAGGTAATACAAGAGATGTTGGGGCATTCTTCGGTCAATATTACCAGTCGCTATATCGGTATAAACCAAGAAGAGCTAGAACAAGTAGCCAAAGAATTCACCTTATAAGTTAAATCTTTGGTATGATATTACCTAATTGGGATTTAAACCATAAAAACATACCTTAAATTTTAATTTTACCCTAAAGATAGGGGGAAGGAGGATTAAAATGAGTGAGATAGAGGTCATCGCTATAAAAATTATAATTATAACAGTGGTTATAACAGTGGTTTGCCTTATAGTTTTACCCAGATGGTATTACCGTAAAAAAAATCCTGTAGATACAACCGATGTTATCACTGCCATTTATACTGCGGCAGCAGCACAGATTTGTCTCATCACAGGAATATTGGGTGGATTGATAGTAGCACTAATGGGATTGATAATATCCCTTCAAAAATAAATCATTTCTAAATGAAAGGAGGGTTAAAATGAGAAAAAAAAGGATAGAAAAAAAGAGGACAATAGAACCTTGCGGGACTATAACGCCTACTAAAGATTTTTTTAAATTTAAATCGAAAAATATCGGAGTATTTAAAAGACCGAAGATAAGAAGAAAAAGGGAGTAAAAATGGGTGAAGAATTGTTAGGAAAGATAATTGTAATAATATTTATAGTGGCACTTCTTATTACAGATTGGAAAGATATTTGGTCAATGGGGGAGGTGATTAAAAAATGTTTCCGAGATACAGATGTCTAAATTGTGGAAGGATTTGGCGTAGTGGAGAGATTCTAGTAATATGTCCAATTTGCCGGAGTAAACCAATCAAAATAAAAGAAGGAATAGACGTCAAAGAAATAGTAAAAAAGAAAGGGGGGTTTAAATAATGTGGTGGCTTTCGATTCCGATAATTGTTTTCTGTTTAATAGGTCTAAATGCCTATACATCGGGCAAAGAATTAAAAGAAGATATAAGGAAAGGTTTTTAACTAATTCGGTGATCCGGGTTTCTCCTATTAACCGGGTTGCCTGTAACCCTGCCCTGTGGTTTTTTCCGTATTTCCATGGGGCAGGGGATATCTAAAGGGGGTAAACTATGTCTGAAAGTAACGGAAACGGTCTAAGCAGTAGAGAACGCAACCTGTTAGATCTGCAATCCGGAAAGGAAGAAGAAGAAATCTTTGACTATCTAAATAGTTTAGACAAGACAGATAAACTGTTACTGAGGGATACTTACTATCTTTTTTTGGGTAAGGAAACTAAAGAGGAAAAAGTTATATCAAAGATAATCAAAAGTATCAAATAAAAAGGAGGTGATTATTTAATGGAGAACAAGAACCCTAAAATGGTATTGATTTTAGACGGGAGTAGACCTATTTTTAAGTGCAGGGTTTGTGAGAGGATATGGTATCCAAGTATCAAGCCCGATAGTGGTGGAAGCTTAAACCGTAGTGCTTGGCAATGCCCTAATGGCTGTGAATTAAAAGATTTAAAGGAGGAGGGTTAAATTTGAAAAAGGGTAGTTTTGTAGAGTTTTTTGATGGTTCAGAAATTGCCCAAAATTATGAGGATCGGAAAGAGAAAATCGAAAAAGGAGGATTATCCATGGAAATTTTTAACGAGAACACGTTTCTAAAAAATAAGCCCCTTTGGTTAAAAGACCTATTCAAGAAGATTAATAGTTTCTGTCTGGATGAACTTCAAAAAGGGGTAGTAGTTACACACTTAGAGACCTATTCAAGATTTTCATACAATAACCTAATGTTCTGTAAAATGAAGTCCACAACGGAGACACTAAAAGTCTATCTAAAATTACGCTATTCAGAGATAGAAGATCCGCAAAAATGGGTCAGGGATTATGAAAAAGTCTCCCGTCAGCTTTGGATAGAAATTACTATCAGGGAAGAAGATTTATTAGAGGAGACGATACTTTTAGACAACCTTTTCGACTTAACTAAAAAGTCTTTTAACCGGGTAACCAGACACCCCAGATTGAGCAAAATTCCAGTCGTGAAACCAGTAAAAACATTACCTGATTTTGTCCACCCTACGAAGATGAAGTTCGATATAGAAATTGGGACTAACGGATTTTGCAATTTGGGGGTTAGGGTACACCGGAGCCAATTGACAAAGGTATTAGAGAAACTCTTAGAGTAGATTATTTTAAAAATTTAAAGGGGGATTTTAAGGATGCCAGAATGTAGATGTCAAAGTTGCGGTAGACACTTTTTTGGTTGGGGAGTATTTTTGATTTGCAATCTTTGCGGTGGTAAATTAGAGCCTTTTAATGGGACTGCTAAAAAAAAGGAAAGTGAGGGGGATAAAGGACGATGATCAAGAAATTAACTAAACTTTACCAGGCAATTGCAGATTTTATTCTAAGTAATATGAACGGTTGTAAAGTCAAGTGGGGGGAACCGAAAAGTAAAAAGTGGTGGGAGGTGAAAAAATGATAGTAGTACAGAAATATAAAGACAATGCCGAGAGGTTTAAAAATTTAACTTCTGCGGTTACTTTTGAGTCTTGCAAAAAAAGGTTACGTCTCTATTTCCGAAACATCGGAAAATGCAAAGCGATGTTACTTTCTGGGCAAAAAATTTCTATACCGTTTGTAACTTTACAACGGGATAGACGGGTTCGAGATATACAGCCCAAAAACGAACGGAGAAAACCAGTTAGTATTTCGATTATATAAATAAATAATAGGGGGGGCGCAAGGCTTTTTGGGTGTTTCTCGGAAAGTAGGACTTTGCCACCCAATATAGGAGCCTAAACGTCCCCCCTTCGTAAAATAATAAGG
>JABUBN010000321.1_pt1 | contig 14104 bp, 16 predicted proteins | sample 7240341 | NCBI WGS metagenome assembly JABUBN01 (sample SAMN07256345, study PRJNA390944) | subsurface metagenome | isolation source: Methane hydrate marine sediment | place: Pacific Ocean: Eastern North Pacific, ODP site | reverse complement strand
TTTTGTGGTGCACGATATAAATGCCAAGGCTGAAGATAACCAAAGCGTTCATCATATCATAGACAACCGCTCGTGACAAGCCGTCCATGCCGAATGCGAACAATGCAACGGGATAGCCTAAATAACTCGTATTTCCAAAGACCATTGGTAAATATAATCCTTTTTTGTCCGAATTTGTTAGTTTTAAGAGTAGGAAAACGAAAAGAGCCATGATGAGAATGATTGCTAATGCTGCGCCGGCTATTGTCATGAAATCGGTTACCGTTAATGTCACTGCTTGCAATGGACGAGAAGATTAAACACGGTCCTGATACATAGACGATTACATCAATCAGGGTTTGAATATCCAATTTTTTGATTCTTCCGATAGCATACCCGACCAGGATGATTGAGAATACCGGGATTACCGTTTGTAATAATACTTGCATAGAGAAAAAGAATGCGAAGGGTGATTAAAAACTTGTTGTTCCATGTCGCCTATATAAATAATATTGTTGTGTTTGTTTAAAATGTAAATGAAAATAGTTTTTCACGAGAATTTTAACCGCACAGATTATGCTTCAGATGGTGCATCAGCACGGGGTCGGATGGAAAGCATCATGAAGGTGTTGGTGGAAGAAGGTAGATATGAGGTCGTTTTGCCTGATCCGGCGTCATCCAGGGATATATCGCGGGCACATTCCAAAACACATATTGCCAGCATTGCGAAGGATACAAAGTTGTTCGAGATGGCTTTACTGGCTGCTGGTGGCGCCATATCAGCGTCGGAAATCGCTTTCAAAGAAGATGTTGATATAGTTGCGGTATCGGCTGGATTTGACTCATATAAAGAAGACGTAGGGAAGAAATTGACGACTTTTGACTTCTATCTCATCGGCAGGCTCATGAAAAAATTCGCGAAGAGAATGGGGCACAAACGGCGTTTCGCCATACTGGAGGATGGATACTATCTGCCAGACCTGGGAAAGAATGTGCTCGCGTTCTGCCAGGGCTTTGAGTAAATGAGGGTGGGAAAATGCCAGAAGAACTGACTTTCAAGTTAATGGCACACGAAAAAATGGCTCTGACTTTGACTGGTTAAATATCGATTGCGGTGCTACCCGGGTGGGCAAGGCCAGAGGCTTGATCAATGGCAGGACCCTGACGATTTGTTCAATAAATATATTTCCTGAATTCGAGGGGCGCGGCTATGGTAGAAAGACGGTCGAAATGTTCAAAGAATCCTTTGACACCATCATCGCAGACAGGGTGCGATACAAAGCCACGGGATTCTGGGTAAAAATGGGATTTACTGATAGAGGGGACGGGTCTTATGTGTATCACAAGAAGTAATTTGACAATGTCAAATTATACTTTCCGATTTTTTTTTTTTGATGCTGTTTAATCCCAAACGAAGTTGCCATTTGGCCATATTGTTGATTTCCACGAGAAACCGTTTCTTATGTGGGGCTCTGCCCCACTACCCCGCAAGCCCTGTAAGGGCTTAAAGAAAAGCTTTACCAAAAGAACTTATTTGTTTTTCTTTTTTGTGAAAGTTCGTGGTTTTTTACTCGGCTACACAATTAAGTGAGCCGTCAAAAGCTTTGCGGAGGAAGTGGTCAAGAGCTGAAGGTTTTTTAAGATACCACTTATTTGCTATCGGCATTTGGAACCGAGATTGATATTTCAGAGGATTTGCTGGAGAGTGTGTTTTCCTCGGAACTTTCTTTTTGATAAGCGAGTTTTCACTATTGGACTTTTCTGAAAGGTAGGTAACATTCATTCATAGTAAACATTGTTTAAATGTATAATAAAAATATACATCGGTTTTAAAAAATTTAAAATAGTTGGTTAAAAGATTTCAAGTAGCAATAAAGTTTTTAAAGAGTGAATTATAAAATGGTCTTCATGAACATGAAAATTATCACATTTGGATTGATTGCCGTTCTGCTTTTAAGTGGCATAGTTGATATGGCTTCTGCTGATACAGATACACTTTTGGAGCATGGAGAGAAGGCCATAATAAGGGTTTCAGTGCCAAGTGATTTAAGCGTAAATAAAATGTTTCTAATCGAAATAAAACCACCTATCGAATCAATATTGGAAATAGAAAGAAGAACTCCAGCAGCAATCTATTCTACCGTGATTTTACATTCATTCACGGACGTTGAGCAGGTAACATCATCTGTTGAGTTAGCTGGTGATGTGATAGGTCACAGTGCGGATGGCGAATATATGACGGATATAGAATTTTATTTGGAACTAACTGCCGGAGCAGAGCCAGTAAACTTGGACGAGATGACACTGACATACATGGACGAGGAAGGGTATGTAGAATTAACACCGATGGGAGATAAGCCCTTGGAGGGGAGAGGGCAGTGGAATTATTATATTTTTGGTGAAGCTATCCAGACACCCACACCTATGCCGATAGCCACGCCAACACCAATCCCCTATTATTATCCACCAACACCGACACCCACACCCACACCCCCGCCAATAGCCATGTCAACACCTACGCCAGTAGTAACGCCAACTGTTCCGCCAACTGTTAAACCAACACCCTCGCCAACACCATACATTCCAGCACCCACACCAACAAAAGCACCGATAGGAAAACCACAATTAACAATCAGCCAAACAACGCTAAGAGAAGAACCTGAAGTTGGAGAAGATGTATTGATTACCGTTACAATCTCAAATACGGGGAATGAGATTGCGAAGAATATCAATTTGAGAGAGCATATACCTTCCAGCGTGTCAATAAACTTCATAGATGGTGCAAACAGTGCAGGGAATCTTATAACCTGGAATGGAGATTTATATGTCGGACAAACGTATTCCATTATGCATTCGTTCAGGATTTTAGAGGAAAAGAACCGAGCAGTTCCTGTAAAGGTAACTTACGAGGATGAAAATGGTAAGAAATACGAAACTTCAGCAACGATTTATATATCAGCAAAAGCTGAAGAAATACCTGCGACAACTCTTATACCGGGATTTGAAGCGGTATTCGCAATTGCTGGATTGTTAGCCGTAGCATATCTTATTAGAATTATAAGGAGGTCACCATGAACATGAAAATTATCACATCAGGATTGATTACCCTTCTGCTTTTAAGTGGTATAGCTGATATGACTTCTGCTGATACAGATACACTTTTGGAGCATGGAGAGAAGGCAGAAATACAAGTTTCGTTTCCACAAGATTTGAGTGCAAATGATGAGTTTACAATCGAAATAAAACCTCCTACTGGAGCAACGTTATCAATAACGAGGACAGCACCGGCTGCAATTTATTCTGTTATGAATTTACATTTTTTGTTGTATCCCTTCATGCTTTATACTGCTAATGAAGTCATCCACACGAGCGTTGGACAGGCAACATCATCTGTTGAGTTAGCTGGCGATGTGATAGGTCTCAGTGCAGATGGCGAACATCTGACGGGCATAATATTTTATTTATCGCTAACTGCGGGACAAGAGCCAGTAGACTTGAATGAAATGATCATATCATACACAGATAAAGAGACGTATGTAGCTCAGCTAACACCTATGAAGGATAAACCGTTAGAAAGAAAAGGGCAGTGGAACTATTCAATTTTTGGTGAAGCTATTCCTACACCTCATCCCACTTCGACACCTATAATAATATCCACTCCTACGCCACCACCGGAAGTAACGCCAACGCCAACGCCAACACCTACGTCTACCTCAACCCCTATCCCAACAAAAGCACTGATAGGAAAACCACAATTGACAGTCAGCCAAACAACGCTAAGAGAAGAGCCTGAAGTTGGAGAGGATGTATTGATTACTGTTACAATCTCAAATACGGGGGATGGGATTGCGAAGAACATCAATTTGAGAGAACATATACCCTCAAGTGTATCAGTAAATTACGTAGATGGTGCAAACAGTGCAGGGAATCTTATAACCTGGAGTGGAGATATGGATGTTGGACAAACATATTCCATTATACATTCGTTCAGGATTTTGGAGGAGAAGAACCGAGCAGTTCCAGTAAAGGTAACTTACGAGGATGAGAAGGGTAAGCGATACGAAACTTCAGCAACGATTTATATCTCAGCAAAAGATGAAGAAACACCTGCGCCAACTCCATTAATACCGGGATTTGAAGCGGTATTCGCAATTGCGGGGCTATTGGCGGTAGCATATCTTATTAGAATTATAAGGAGGTCACCATGAACACGAAAATTATCACATCTGGATTGATTGCCATTCTGTTTTTAGTTGGTCTGGCTTCTGCTGTACCAACACCAACTCCAAAAACACCGAACGCTGCCATAGTTATTGAAGATGCCCTTGTAAATAATGTAGAGATAACTGTGGTTCACCACGGTGGAGATGCAATAGTCGATGCGTTTACAAGTGGCGCTGCCGACTGGAATAACCTAATGGTGACGCATAACGGTGCGGATATTACGTGGAGTTCAAGTGTAACAGAAGGTGGTGACGCGGACGCGAACTTTGAGAGTGGTGAGCAATTGAAAATCATCGTTCCCGCGCTTGCATCTGGCGATACAATCTCAGTGGGCTACATTCCAACGGGGGACATACTGCAAAGAGTAAAAGTAGCATCAGCATCAAGTCCAACGCCGACGCCAACACCAATGCATGTAGTAACGCCAATTGTTTCGCCAACAGTTAAACCAACAACACCTACACCAACGCTACCGGAAGTAACTCCAGCGCTAATCGATTCAGATGGTGACGGCTGGAGTGATGAGTTTGAGAGGAAGGCTGGGACTAACCCTCATGCGAAAGACACTGATAATGACGGATTGTGGGACCCACAAGACCCGAATCCGTTAGTGCCACAGAAAACGGGAATACCTGGCTTTGAAATAATATTTGCATTTGCGGGATTATTAGCCGTAGCATATCTTATTAGACGAAAAGTGTATTAAAAAATGGTCAACATTTTAACCCACAAAGGCTTTGGTACTTTAATTGTTCTAATAATTGCATTGTCTGTTCTCTCTTTGTCTATAAACTACTTGTATCTGGAGATTTCTTTGTTGTTATTACTGATTATACTTTTCATAATTGCTTTGAAAACAGAAAAAACGATTGTTGCTAATATTTTTGGTATTCTTCTAATTGGTTTCATTTTATATTCAACATTGGTTGTATTAAAAATGGAAGAAAACCGATTATTTAATCTTGGCATAATTTTTATTAGTATTCCGTGGATTATCGTTTTCAATCGCTATTTTAAATTGGTGGAAGAAGAGCGCCTACCCAGATTAGAGGCTTTCTTTGAAAGAAGAAACTCGCTTGAAATATTTGGGACTTTTATATCACTGGGCTTCTTAAAAGTGATTTTTGACTTTAAAATTTTGAATGCGAATATTACCATCGGTAAAGAAGTTCTGTCAAACCTTTACAGCATTAATTTTCAACTATTTGGGATTATTTTAACTGGCGTTATAATGATAGCCGTTTTTATAGCAAGAGGACATGGAGATATAGTGCAAGGAAAGAAAGAGCAAAAAAAGAAGGGGGTTTTAACTCAAGGCGTAAAGGGCATCGTGCTATTTGCTATTCCCATTATTTTCCTTTCAGTTTTGGGGATTATCGCAAATATGGATTTGTATATTGGGCAGGATATGTCCTCATTCCAAAATACAATCGTGACCTGGATATTTTCTGTAACATTTCTTATGTCCATCTTTTGTATATTGTTCATCGGAATGCTAATATACGACCTTTTGGAAATTAAAGAAGAATAGCCGACGAGGCAGGAAATGGGAAATATTAGATTTAATAGCGGTAGCTAAACTCGAAATAATTTTTTCTTTTTGCAAAAAAGAAAAAGTAATCACGTGTAATCTCGTGGTTTTTTCACACAGCTATACAAATAAATACCGAAAATCATTTTATAATAAAATAAGAAATAGTTAGAAGATAGAGAATGAAAAAAGTAAAAATTGAGGGTTTGGAAGGTTCATTTGCAGTTGCGGAAGCGGTTCGGATGGCAAACGCCGATGTCATCGCGGCATATCCAATCACACCACAGACGCACATTGTAGAACGGTTATCAGAGATGGTAGCTGATGGCGAGTTAGATGCGGAGTTTATATGTGTGGAATCAGAGCATTCTGCGATGAGCGCATGTGTAGGCGCATCGGCGGCTGGAGCAAGAGTTTTTACATGCACTGCGGGTCAGGGCCTGGAATTAATGCACGAGGTGTTGTACATACCCTCTTCAATGAGGCTGCCTGTGGTTGCGGTGATAGCGAACCGAGCATTGTCCGCTCCTCTTTCGGTATGGTGCGACCATTCAGACGTGATGGCGATTCGTGACATAGGCTGGATACAGATGTTTGCAGAGAACAACCAGCAGGCATTCGACCTCACGCTATGTGCATACAGGGTAGCCGAGGATAAAGAGGTTCTGTTTCCTGCGATGGTTCACCTCGATGGATTTTATCTTTCGCACGTAATCGAGGACATGGTATTGCCGGATGAGGAAGAAGTAGCGGGGTTCATTCCGGAATACGAGCATCCTTTTGTATTAGACCCGGACAGACCCGTGAGCATGGGCTGTTATGGTCCGCCGTTTATATATCCGGAGACGAAGAAGGCGCAGGAGGTAGCTTTCGCGAACACGAGACCGAAAATAGTGGAAACGTGGAAAGAGTTTGGAGATACTTTTGGACGATATTACTCGCCGGTTGAGAAATACAAGATGGAAGATGCGAGAATTGCGATGTTGACAATGGGAAGCTGCGGTGAGACGGCGATGCTTGCAGTAGATGAAATGAGAGAAGAAGGGGAAGATGTGGGTCTTATAAGGTTGCGATTGTGGCGACCTTTTCCATTCAAAGAGTTCAGAGAAGCGGTAAAGGACGTCGAGCTTCTTGTGGTGTTAGACCGGGCTATATCTTTTGGAATGGGCGGTCCGGTTTGTTCGGAGGTGAAATCGGCATTGTATGACCAGCGGAAAAAACCTTACATCGTGGGGTTCATCGGAGGGCTTGGAGGCCGCGATATACCGATAGAAGGATTCAAATATATGGTAAGTCGAGCATTGGAAAAAGTAAAAGCGATAGAGCGGGGAGAGGAAATCGAAGCGGAGATGATTGGTATAAGGGAATAAGGGAATAAGGAGAAAGAGATGGAGAAAGAAGAAGCGGAATTGTTTGTGCCGAGATTGGTTACAACCGAAGAGAACTTCGCTTCCGGGCATCGTGCCTGTATAGGTTGTGGAGAGGCTCTCGCAGTTCGGCACGTGTGTAAAGCGCTTGGGAAAAATGTGATAATCGTTAATGCTACGGGTTGCATAGAGATTATCTCATCGTTGTTACCGCAGACTTCGTGGTGCGTCCCCTGGATTCATACGCTGTTTGAGAACGTTGCCGCAGTGGTGTCAGGTATAGAATCGGCGTATAAAGCGAGGGTGAGGAAAGGTAAAATCACACCTGCGAAGGAAGTAAAGTTTGTTGGGTTTGCGGGTGACGGCGGCACTTCGGATATAGGGATACAGGCATTGTCGGGTGCAATGGAGCGCGGGCATAATTTCCTTTATTGCTGTTTCGATAACGAAGCTTATATGAATACTGGGATACAGAGGTCTTCCTCTACACCTTACGGTGCATGGACGACTACCGCACCTGTGGGAAAGAAAAGCATAGGACAGATGACGTGGAAGAAGAACATGCCGGAAATCGCAGTTGCGCATAAGATACCTTACGTAGCGACGGCTTGCCCTTCTTATCCGTTTGATTTGATGGATAAAGTGAAAAGAGGGGTGGAAATCGAAGGACCTGCTTACGTTCATATTTTATCTCCCTGTCCTACGGGCTGGAGGTGCCAGCCAAATCTATCAATAGAAATTGGTCGTTTGGCAGTGGAGACCGGCGTATTTCCGCTTTATGAAGTGATTAACGGCGAATACCGATTAAGCATTGATTTACCGGAGTTGAAACCCGTGAAGGAATATATGAAAAAGCAGGGGCGGTTCAGGCATCTTACCGAGGATGTTATAGAGAAAATACAGGCGCGGGTGGAGGCGGAGTATTTGGAACTGAAGGAGAAGGCGGGAGTGAAATGAAAAATGCCAAAATTGGGAAGTAAGGATGAGATAGACGAGATTATCGGTGTAAACCTTAAACTCACTTAGGCAATCTATTATCAACGAAAATAACTTTACCTTTCTTCATCGTAGATATACCTATCGTGCTCTTTGCCACTGATACCTTCTATTTCGACAAATCCAACACATTTCCACAAGGGGGAATCAAAGGTGAAAACCTTTTCCCCTGCACCTGATTTAGCAGGATAAATCAGGATCTCCTTGTTGGCAACCTCTATTTCAATATCACCCTCAGTAATGCCCGCCTGGCTAAGGAATTCTCCCGAGATAAACACCCCGGTGGTAACTTTGGTATGCAGCTTACTAACCATCTCTTTTACCTCACCTCTTACCTTTTTGAACTATAATTTATGTTTCGCCTTCTTGCTTTAAAAACTTTTCGGATTTGCGAAACAGGTTGTATTTCCTATGCACATTTCATGTGAAGAGAACGTTGGGGTAAAAAACGAAGATTTTACGTGCTACGGAACATAGATTACATTCCCTACTTTTGGGATGAAGCCGAATGTGTCCCAAAGCCGATTTTGACGATTTACCTTTGTCTCCGCCCCATACTCTATCATCTTTTTATCTTCCGCTCTTAGGTTGCGGTGTGAAGTGAAAAAGGGCTCAAAAAATAGAGCAGTTTATTTATAAAGAAGTGGATGTTTCTATGATAAAAAAAGGGGTAGGTAAAATGGGAACGGAAGTGGAAGCGGGGGGGTATGTAAAGTTACCAACTTTTTTAGAACAGGGTTTTTTGGATTTGAAGCGAGAAGTCGTGGCGAAAAGAATTTGCTGTCTTTGTGGCACCTGTGTGGCGTTTTGCGATAAGATAAAAACAGTGGATGCAGTAGAACCCGAGTTCGTTGAGGACTATGATACGGTATGCGGGTTGTGCTATGCTTTCTGTCCAAGGACTTTCTTGCCGTTATCGGAGATAGAGCGGCGAATATTTGGAGAGGAACAGAAAGACGTCTTCGGCGTTTATAGAAGTTGTTATGCGGTTCGGTCAAAGAAAGAGGATGTAAAGGGGCAGGATGGTGGTGCGGTTACTTCTCTGCTCGCTTATGCACTTGAGGCGGGCATGATAGATTGCGCTGTGATTACTACCTCGGATGACCATTGGAAGCCAGTAACGAAGGTTGCGAAGAATTACGAATCGTTGAAGGAAGGTGCGGGCACGAAATACACGCTTTATCCAGGCGTAGTAGGTGTAAAAGAGGCGATGGAAGCAGGCTGTGAAAATATAGGGTTTGTAGGGCTGCCGTGTCAAATACAGGGTTTGAGAAAAGTCCAGACTGCGGAGCAGCCGTATGAAGTAGGAAAAGAGAAGATAAAGTTGTTGATAGGGTTGTTCTGCATGGAGAATTTCAAAGCGGATTTGCTGGATTTCATAGCGAATAATTATGTCAAGTTAGAAAAGGTGAGGAAGTTCGACATAAAGGGTAAGGATTTTTTAGTACATGCAGATGAGAAGCATAGTATTCCGTTAGACGAGATAAAGAAATATGTGGGCGAGGGCTGTTCAGTTTGCGTGGATTATACCGCGGAACTCGCTGACATCTCCGTGGGCTCCGTGGGCTCTGAAGATGCGTGGTCAACGATTTTCGCTCGCACAGAACGAGGAGAAGAGATAGTTAGAGGTGCGGTGGAAAAAGGGTACGTTGAGGTGAAGGAAATAGAGAAGAAAGGGTTGGGGTTGATACGGAGATTGGCTGAGAATAAGAGGAAGAGCGGGGAGAAGGATTATTAAGGACTTGACAAACTTTTTAATTATGGAGATGTTTAGGTATTGCCTTCTCCCAATAATACAAAAACAAATTCTCGCACCATTTATGAAACTCTTCATCCCTGCTAGCGAAAGCTATTGAGAAGTCTACCTTCCCATCTTTTGCGGGAAGAGAAAAACCTGCACTCTTTTCGGTCATAACTATCGAAATCTTTATTTCGTCAATAAACCTCAGGTGTTCGCACTGTCTGGGTTCGAATTTTGGTGGGTATCTAACATTTTTTGGCAATATGAGTCTAAACTCCAACCCCTTTTCCAGATTTTTACCAATTATCGGCACCGTGCTCATTAAAACCTCAGGTGATAAAATCCACATGTACTTTTCAGCATCAGCCAATGCAAGCTCAACTCTTCTAAAAATCATCATCACTCCCTCTGTTTTTTCAAAGCTTTTTAATTCGCCAATCCTCTCGATGAATTCTTTTGGTATATCTAAATTGAGGGTCATCAAATCTTCCCCGATTTCTGCAAGGAATTCAAAACCTGGTAACAAAGACAAAACTGCCTTTCCATAATTCGTAAGTCTGTAAAAGCCTTGCGCATCTTTCTTGATTAGCTTCGCATCCTGCAGTCTTGTAAGATGTCTCGATGTTTCTTGTGGCGAGATTTTTAGTTTCTGGGAGATGTAGCTATGCCTTTGCCCTTCTTCCGCGATTAGCAGTAACACCTTCAGTCTCCAAGGGTGGGAAAGTTCAAACAATAAGCTGCTGAGCTTCAGCAGGTTTGATGCTTCCATCTCAGGATTAATCCTTATATCTTCCGATTGCTCTTTCATCCGTTTTATAAGGGGGCTTTTAGCTTTTATAAATTATGATGAAAAATTGTTGAAGGAGGGAAAGAAGAAAAAATGAAAATCCTTGGAATAGTGGGAAGCCCACATAGGAAAATCGGCAATACATACAAAATAGTTGAGCGAATGTTGAAAGAGACAGAAAAAATGGGTGCAGAAACTGAAATCGTGCTGCTAAGCGACTTGGAAATTAACTACTGCGCTGGTTGCGCTACGTGCTTGAGAGAAGGCGAGTGCCCGCAGAAGGATGACGTGAAGGAAATACAGGAAAAAATGCTTGCGGCAGATGGAATCGTTTTGGGTAGCCCTGTTTATATCCTGCATGTAACAGCACAGATGAAGACTTTCTTTGACAGATGCGTTTCATTGGGGCACAGACCTTGTTTGCAGGGTAAATACGGCGCTTCAGTTTCTGTTTTTGCAGGTGTTGGAAGTGTAGAAGATGTAGCTGACTACATGAACCGGATTTTGCTGGGCTGGGGTGCCACTCCGGTTGGAAAGGTATGCGGATATGCAGTTATACCTGGAGGACTCAGCCAAAACGTTCTCGACCAAGCCGCTCAGGTCGGCAGAGAATTGGTGCAGGCTATAAAAGAGAAGAGGAAGCCGTCAGAAGATTGGTTGAACACCAAAACTAAAGACCAACTGAAGCGGCTAATTCTAAGGAACAAGGATTTCTTCAAGGCAGATTATGAATACTGGAAGGATAAAGGGTGGATTGATTGAAGGAGGCAACAAAAATGGGGGAAATGGGTTTAAAAGAAATATTTGAAGGTATGGTAAAGGGCTTCGATGCCGAAGAAGCTAAAGGCTGGAAGACAGTGATTCAGTACGATATAACTGGAGAAGGTGGAGGTAAATTCTACATCGAAGTGAAGGATCAGAAATGTTCTCTTGGCGAAGGCGTGGTTGAGAATCCAAAGCTTACGATTACAATAAGCACGGAAGACTGGTTTGCAATCGTTGAAGGTAGATTAGAGGGACAGGAAGCGTTCATGACAGGGAAAATGAAAGCAGAGGGGGACATGAACGATTTGTTTAGAATGGCTTCGACATTTCGAACGAAGGGGGAATGAGACAAAGATGATAGCAGAGTATATATCTCAGAAAGAAGAATCAGAAAAAGAAGCCACCATGGATAAAACAATGTCCAATTTTCATTTCAAATTCATGTCTTTCGGCTACAAATTTCGCGATTTCTTCTTGCCTCGTAAGAATATCTTGAAAGAGGTAGGGATAAAAACGGGATTTCGTATCCTTGAATATGGCTGTGGTCCCGGGGGTTATATAATCGCTGCTGCGGAATTGGTAGGCAAATCAGGGAAAATTTACGCCTTAGACCTCCATCCACTTGCAATTCAGACGGTCAAGAATATCGCTTCAAAAAAGCAACTGACGAATGTGGAAACTATTTGTTCCAATTGCAAAACCGGATTGCAAGATAATAGCATAGATGTAGTTCTATTATACGATACCTTTCACGACTTGGGTGACCCAAATGGAGTATTAGAGGAGTTACATCGAGTATTGAAACCAAATGGAATTCTGTCTTTTAGTGACCATCACATGAAAGAGAAAGAAATGCTGTCTAAGGTAACAGATAAAGGTTCGTTTAAACTCTCAAAGAAAGACAAAAGAACGTATAGTTTCTTGAAAGTCGTGGGTCGTTAAACCAAAACTAAGGAGAAAAAAAATGGGTGAAGAATCCTGGGAGAAAGAAAGAACAAAGCTTGAGAAACTGGTAGGTGCCCTGAGTTATTTCTCTCTTATCCCCTTTGTTGCGCTGTCAATGATGGGATATTTTAAGGCGGGTGTAATTTCTGCTATTGTTTTAGCTCTCGTCTTTGCAGTCATTGCATCGAAGTTTGGGAATTTAAAGACGATAGATGTTGTTTTTCCATGCTTCTTCGCAGGTTGTGGCATCTCGCTTCTTTTCCCAGTTGCCGGCATAATTTTGGAAAAATACATTAGTTCGTTGTTATGGAGCGCCTTAGCCCTGATGGCATTTGTATCGCTAATCATAAGAAATCCATTCACATTGCAGCACGCAAAAGAGCAGGTAATAGAAGCGGTTTGGGATGCTCCTGCTTTCATCTCGGTGAATTATATTCTTACGTGGATTTTCGCTGCCGTCTTCGCTATCAATGCTGTAATAAGCGCTGTGTGGGGATTTTATAGTCTTGCTATGCACGTCGTTTGTTTTGCTTTACTATTCGTGGCGATAGCATTTACGAAAGTGCTGCCGAAGTATTACGTGCCTTATTACATGAGGAAATACGGAGAAAAGGCTAAGCCGAAAGACTTAAGCAAGTTGCCACTCAGACTAATTTTCGAGGGTATGGTTACGGGATTCAATGCAAAAGAGGCGAAGAGATGGAGCACAGTTATACAATACAACATAACTGGGAAGAGTGGAGGTAAATTTTACGTGGAGATAAAGGACCAGAAGTGCAAGCTTGAAGCAGGAGAAGCAGCCAATCCAAAGCTTATTATCACAGCAAGCAGGGAAGATTGGGTTGCAATTGCTGAGGGTAAATTGGAAGGACAGAAAGCGTTCAGGGAAGGAAAAATGAAGGTGGATGGGGACATGAATGAGTTGTTCAGGATGCAGGAGGTCTTTCAAACAGGGAGGTAAACAAATTTATTGTCTATTCAAAATTCCACTGAATTTTGAGCAGATACGGATAGCCTCTCCACATTCAGGGCATTTATTTTCCGTGGTTACGCGATAGCTAACCACATCAAATCCATATCGTTTGATTAACAGCGTGCCGCAACGTGGGCAATAAGTATTTTCGTAAGGATGCCCGGGAACATTACCAATGTAAACATAATTCAAACTCTCTTCCTTCCCTATTTCCCACGCACGCTCCAGAGTTTCAACAGGTGTCCGTCCCTCGTAAAGACCGAGTTCCTGCGACCTATATGCCGGATAATCACAACCTTTTAAATCCACATTCATCGCGTCTAATCCATGCTCCACCAGCAATCTCAGCGCTTCAGCGCTCATGTAGCCATTCGTCACGTATGTATTATAATACCCCTCCTTTTTTGCAAGCTCAAAAACGTCAAGCGAGTATTCGAGAAGCAAAGTTGGCTCGTTAAAGGATATAGAAGTCCCCTTGCATCCCATTTCTTTCACCATTTGCACGAATCGCTCTGGCGATACATAATTACTCCTCGCGGGATTCGGAACGGATTTGCTAATGTCCCAGTTCTGGCACCAGGGGCAGGAGAAATTGCAGCCGTAACTTCCGACCGTTAATGCTTTGCTGCCCGGGAAGAAATGGAAAAAAGGTTTCTTCTCTATTGGATTCGCACTTATAGAAGAAATAATATTGGGATATGGGGCACTATCTAAAAATCTAGTGATATTTAAACTTTTCATCCTCCGCATCCGGCATTTCCATCACTTTTGCATATAGTAAACCACCATAATGTGA
>JABUBN010000320.1_pt1 | contig 14106 bp, 7 predicted proteins | sample 7240341 | NCBI WGS metagenome assembly JABUBN01 (sample SAMN07256345, study PRJNA390944) | subsurface metagenome | isolation source: Methane hydrate marine sediment | place: Pacific Ocean: Eastern North Pacific, ODP site | reverse complement strand
CTGGTAAGCCAATAAAAGGGAATTATCTCTTTGCCATTATTAAAAATAATAAAAAAGAATACTATAACTACTAATTAATTTAAAGAGGAAAGGATGATAATGGTAAATTTTTGCCCAAAATGCTATAATCTTTTAAGAAAAAAAATAATGAATGGAATATACTATCTGGTTTGTAAGTGTGGTTATAGCGAAGAGTTAGTTAGTAAAGATAGAGAACAAAATATTAAAGAAATACAGAAAAAAAAAGAAGCATTAACAGATAATTTTATAGTAGTCTCAGATAAAGAGAAGATATTAATACATCCTAAAACTTCTAAAACTTGTCCTAAATGCAGATACAATGAAGCAGTCTTTTGCAAGAACAAATTTTTAGCGCTGATGAACCAATGGTCACCTTTTTTAGATGCTTGAAGTGTAATCGTGTTTGGAGAGAATATTAAAGATTTCAAAAAAAGGTAATCCTTCAAATTAAGCTATTTTCGTCATATCTAATCTAGGAGTTGATATTGAAATTCTCTTCATATCTAAAAAGTCAACTCTCAATAAGTTAATTATTTGAAAGATATGATCCCTGAAAACCAGATATTGTTCTGGTGTGATAATTTCCCCCGGTATATGTGCGTAATCATTCCTATAGTTGGTTAATTCTCTTAATTTTATTATAAGAGTAGGATCAACGGGTAAATTATTTTTCAAGAAGTTAAGTAGCTCTTGTCTAATTTTGCATTCTTCGGGGTAAGAAAAAGTTTCTTGAATAACATATAAAAATGAGCCGAATGTATATAGTTTAACTCCATTTTTAATCATTGAAACTATTGGTAACTCCTTTTGTATGCGGGAATCACCACTAATGGTACGTAAACAATTTATTACGCCTTTATTTGAAATAAAATCATTAAATAAAATCTTTAACAAATCTTCGAGAGCTTTAGCAAGTTCCAAAACGCACATTCCAAAAGAATCTTCTTGGTACAATCTAAGAATTTTAAAATATCTTTCAGACCGTTCTAGCGCAATCTTTATATTATCAGGAAGTTTTTCGTATACTTTTAGATTAATAGAAGATAAATCCATTCTTGGTATTTTTATATTTTCAGAAATTTGTTGATTGAAATCTTCAAGTTTATTCACAAGAACAGCGCAATTTTTATCTTCTGGACATTTAGGAATAATTATATTAAAGATTTCGTCTTTTTGTTTTGAAATTATTTCAAATGTGTGGTCAATATTTATTTTAAATTTAATACCAAATTTTTTACAATTATAATCGATTGATTTGGAAAGATCTAAATTCTCAATTACTCCTTTGGTGTCTTGACCAGATAAATCCGCAAAAACTAAAGCAAAGTCAGTTAATATACCTAAACTTTCGTAGATTTTAAGAGGATTAATTAGTTTCATTCGAGCCCAAACTTCTGGCTTAAAAATGTTCTCTTTTTCGAGATTATTTATGTTTACAAAAAAACAAAATAATGCAAACATTAAAAATACAATTTCTATTTCAAAACCATCAATATAATTATTTAAATAATAAAATATTGACCAGATTACATACCAAATACTAATAAAATAAAAAAAAATAACTCCAAAAAATGAGTTTGACTTTCCTAAATATCTATTCTGATATTTAAAAATAGAAAATGAGATAATTGAAATAATCCATAATATCCATTGAAAGAGATACCAAATGAAGCAATCTTGAGTTGAATTTATGGTTGGAAAAATTAAAATGTCATAGATCAAATAATCTATATAGATTAAAACGAAATTCACAAAAAAAATTCTACACCATATATTCTCAACTTCTTTTACTACAAATATAACATTTAATAATAAAAAACTCAAAAAAGAAAATTCTATTATTAAAAACCATTCTGGTAATAAAAAAAGATAAATTATGAACAAGCTAAAACAACCATAACAATATAATTTATTAATAAATTTTACCCCTTTAGGGTTTTTTTCCCTCCATTTGATCAAATCTAAATAACCTGGAAAATATTCTCTAATTTTATCCACAATTTTGTAATACCTGATAATTTCTGCATCCCTTGGAAGATTCTTTGTAGTAGTAATAACTTTATTGCTATCATATTTGTATAGGTTTAAACAAAGTGAACCAATCATTTGACCTGCGGTGTTTTTTTCATACGCTTTAATAAAATTCTCTTTTTTTTCAAACAATTTTCTAATTATTGGTTTTTCCCACCAATCAGCATATTGCTTTAATAAATTCTTAAGTAAATTATGTGCCTTATTTTGGAAAGTTTCTTCAGTCCATGTGAAAAAAAGATGTTTGTAAATAATTACTAGAATATTAAAAGATATTTTTCCTAAGAATGTAGAACTTTGCCATAATCCACGAATAAAATTAATATTTTCTTTACCTACGGCATTTTCTAAATTTTGAGGAGAAAAAAACCAAGGCTCCACTGATTTACTATCTTCTTCAATTAAATAATTTAAGAGCTTCTCAATATTTTTAATCTCTATTTCTAACCAGCGCTCTCTGGATTCATAGATACTCATAAATGCTTTAAATTTTTACCTTTAAGACGAAATTGTCCAATATATAGATATTAATTTACTAAATTTTAATATTTTTCGCTATAATATTAAATATATACTAAGAGTGAAAACTTTATCTTAAAATTCATAAAGGAGATATTAGAGTTCAAGGAGAATCTTTTTCGTATTTAAAACTACAACAAAATAAGCTAAAATCATATTATTAGAAAACCTATGACATCTATAACCATTTATGATGGAGCAAATACCATCGGCGGAACTAAAATTTTTATTGAAGAGAAGTGAAAAGGTATATTTCTTGATTTTTCACCGAATTTTATTGATTTTTGTCAAACATGGTTAAGATGTGGAAAAGGAACACATTTAGCAATTCATAATCTAAGGAGGGAATCACCTGACTAAGTCATATTTAGTCAATGAAATTCAACAGTATGAGCTCTCTGAATTATGGGAGCAAAATATCGTTGCCCGAAGATTCTCCATAAAGAATATTACTAAACAATTGACCTATAATCTGCGTATATATTTGCGGGAAAAAGAATCCTTAACGCATATAATTATATTTTTGTTTTTAAGCATTATACAACTGTTTTTTTATACATTAGGGGCGTCCATAGTAAGATTACGGCTTAGAGATATGACTTCACTTAGACGCTAGAATCAATAAAAGAGCATAACTATTTTTATTACCGAATTTAATTTAATAAAAAAAAACAAAATTGTAAAGACTTAAATTCCTAAATAGTAAAATTTAATGATATATTTTCTAGAAGTATCTTAAAATTCAACGATTTCAATCGGTTCTTTAAGTTTTGGCAATATTACTTTAATATCATAATTCTTAAATAATTTCATAAAAAACTCTGCATATTTTGTGTGGATGGGCATTATACGCTCTGGTTTGATTTCTTGCACTAGTTTAATAATATCATGCGGTTTTGCATGACCCGAGGCATGAATTTTATAAGCAGGTACCCCTATCTTCCTTAGTTCATGTGATATTTCTTTAGTTTTATGTCGATACCACTCAGAATAAGGATCTACACTTGAAGAAATAAACGCTCCGTTCAATTCCTTAGGTAAATATTTTTTAACTCTTTCTAAAGCTGGAAGTGATGTTATATAGATACAGAATTTTCCATCCATATTCTTAATATCAGCTAAAGATAAAATTCTATTTGTGATTTCCTCTTGCTTAAATACTTTCCTAATATATCTCTGCCAAGGAAAATAGGCTTTACCATCAGAAATAATATATATATTTTCATGAGATTTTACTTCAGGATCTTTCATAGTATCGTAAATCGCTTTTCTATTTAAGCGATAGTAGTAGTACGCATCTTTTTCATCGATAATGTATTTCCAATCATATTTCTTACAAATATCTACAAAAGACCTAAAACGATCCCAATTAACTCTTTCATACTGAACTAATAGATAATCGAAAGATAATGGCTTAAAAAGTTGATTCAGTTGCCTTTTAACCATTTTTTCTGACTCGATCGCACCCTTATGAATATGAGTCCCCTCGCAAATTAAAGCAGCTACTCTGCCTTCACTATACAAAAAATCACTCTCGATTTTTCCTTTTTTTTTACGAACTTCACTGATTTTCCTAATAAAATCAAAAGTCATATGTTTCATTGGTCCATGCATCCTAAAATCACCCGTATAAACAATTAAGCCAGCAGAGCTACAGATTATGAACCCATATGCTCCGGGGATGGAGTGATCAACATGAACGGGAAAAATCTCCATTTTATTCAGTGTAATTGTATTACCGGTTCTAAAGGTTTTCCAGTTTAATCCATAAAGAAAATTCTCAATTCGAGGTGCCGAACATTTTGAATTCGTCTTAATAATTCTTTTCGTAACAACTCCAATGTATATTGGAATATTCCGGTTAACAAATGATAATCCCTGATAATGATCTCTGTGGGGATGTGAAATCAAAATCGCATCAAGATCGCTTGGAGGGTCGACTTTATCTTCTCATTCTCTTATTTTTTGCAGAAAATCTAATTTCTTATGATTGAATATGAAACAGCTTGAATACAGATTTTTTACGGGAACCTCTTCCTCTGATGGAAGCACTTGAAACTCCGTGAAATTCTCAAGCTCATCAGGGTCATAACACTGCCTCGCACAATCCGAATACTCCTCCCTATTAATGCCAAAATCAAGAAATAACTTCACACCATACCCAAAATCCTCTAAAAATACTTTATTCCCACCAACTTTATTCACCCCTCCATAAAAAGTAAGCTTAACCCTATGTTCCAAAACCATCACCTCTTGAAAAGTCTCATCTGCGAGAAAGGGATGCCTATCAACTCACCCTTTTACTCTCCACACACTAATACTATTGGCCTCAGATTAATAAATCTTACTTTTAAGTAAAAAACAATAAAAAATAGAATTAGATTAAAAATTTGAAAATTTGTAGGACATCTTCTCCTCTCTCATTTATGAAGACCTTTTTATTACGATGATCATCGGATAATTCTATGTATTTTAAAGTTTTTATTAAAGGATTTAAAAAATGTCGAGCTTTCATATATAAAGCTGATTTACGATATGCCGAATCTTCATTCTCTTTGTCTAACAAAACTAAGCCTTCTGATTCTAGCTTTTCGATTAAATATTTCATATAAATGAATTTATTTTGTTTTTTTTCATTATATTTTCGACTATATTTTTTGTCTATAAGCTGCTTAATCAGTTTCAATGTTATTATGTAAGTTTCATCTGGTTTGTTTATTGGAAAAGTAATAGGGCTAAATATATGAAAATTGCCTTTGTGTCTGGCTCCTTCACCATCAGGCTTATAAATAGAGGAAAAAAGATAATAAACATTACAATCCCATAACTTGGAAGCCTCGATTGATGCTAGGGATGTCATTTTAGACCCAGAACTCACATTTATAAAGATTTTACAATTTTTATTTTCTTCTCTTTCACTTTTAATGATTTTTGATAATTCTTGAATTATTTCAATATAATTCGTGTAATCAACTTCATTCTTTATAATTTTCAATGAGGGTATTTTTTTAAGAAGTAAGTTTGTATTCTTTTGAAAAAATATTAAATTACCATCCTTTTGTTTTGTTTTTTTTATGTATGTTGTGAAATAATAGAGCTTGTTTGGAGGATTTTCTAATATAGGTTTAGTTATTCTTGTATCTTCTTTTGAATTAAATACAATATGAATTTGTGGGGAAAACATTCTATTTCAATGAATGATTTATTAATTTTATTAAGCTTATTAAGTTAATAAATTTTATTAACTAAATGAACTATTATTAATATTGTATCTAAATGAAAGTATTTAATGGAGACAAGATTTTAGTATAGGTATCTGCTAGAAATTTTTACTTTTATGTAAAGAGTTAATATTAGTCAAGCTCTTTTAAGGATTTTAGAGTTAAAAATAAATGAGTCATAATGAATCCTAATAAATTAGTTAATATGGCATTGTCAAAATTGAGTCTCAATTACGCTTTATACAAAAATTTTTTATATAAATTAACAGATTATATGATTATAGAGAAGAGAGATATTAAGGGTTATGGGAATTTTTAAGATAAACGAACATGTTAGCCTAAAAAGCGATCTAAAAAGACGTGGAATAATTTTAGATAAACAAGTTGTAGGAAATGATGTGTATTATACTGTCAGATTTGAAGATCAAGATGAGTTTTGTGAGGAATCATTATTAGAAAGATATGTGGATATTTATGTTTCCCTTAAAGATATGGTTAAAAATCGGATATTTATCTCACTTGAAGATTTTAAAAGGAAGTTTTTACTCGCTAAAATTGATTTTCATTTACCAGATATTTTTTATGAATCTAATTCTTCAGTTGCAGATTTTTTACCTCATCAATTTCGACCATTAATGAAGATTCTTGATTCTGATACGGGGAGATTATTAATAGCTGATGAAGTTGGAGTTGGTAAGACAATTGAATCAGGTTATATTATATCAGAATTACTAGCGCGCAATGAAATCCATTCCATTTTAGTTATATGTCCAAAAAATTTAATACCAAAATGGATTCTTGAATTGAAACGATTTTTTAATGAAGAATTTGAGATGATCAATGATAGTAAAGATTTGATAATGAAATTTGAGAAACGTAGTAAATATTCTAAACTTGTAGTGGGTTTGGAATTATTACGTAGAAAAGAAATAGTAGATAAATTAGCTCAAGGATTATTACAAAATAAGGAGCATGATTTTCAAGAATTTGAACCATTTGATCTTGTAATTTTTGACGAAGCACATCATCTTAGAAATCCTGAGACTTTATCAAATAAAGTTGCTAAACTATTATTGGAAGATTGTGAATACTCTTTGTTTTTAACAGCGACGCCGATAAATACAAGTCTCGAAGATTTAATGAATTTATTAAACCTTCTTGTTTATCAAGGTGAACTCACGATAACTGAATTCGATGAAATTATGGAACCGAATAGAAGTTTAATTAAAATCCAAATATTGCTTGATTCTCAATCCCCTAATTATATAAATGAAATTCAGAAAGAGTTAAAGAAACTCTCAAATGGTAATACATTTTCTAAATTAGCATATAATCAAATTAAGAGAGAAGGTATTTTAATAAAATTCCTTGATGACGATAATTTTCGAAGTGCTGAAATAAGGGCAAAGATAAGATATTCTTTAGAAAAGATTAATCGATTATCAAGTATTTTAAATAATACTCGAAAAACAGATATCGCAGATCATGAGAGTATATTCCCAATTCGTCATCCAGAAGACCCTATTCTTATCGAGTTTACAGCTTCAGAATTAGAATTCTATATTAAAGCTCGGGCATTTTTCATTGATCTGATTATTCGAAGAGCAGAAGGTGGATTTATACCTATCCAATTGGTTGAAGTTATGCCTCAAAGGGTTGTAGCAAGTAGTATTAATGGCACATTCGAAAAATTACGAAAAATGTTAGATAGACATAATGAAAAATTAGATCAAACAGAAGTTATAGTTGATTTTGAGGATCTTGAATATCAAGAAACTGATATTGATTTGAGATCTAATCCCTTTCTATTAACAAATAGCGAAGTTGAAAGAATTTATGAATTATTAGACTATGAATCGATAATAGGAGATAGCGATTCAAAATTTGATGCTGTATTGGAAAGAATAAGACAATATTTCTTAGCAGGTAATTCTCGAATTTTAATATTTTCATATTTCAAATCTACAATAGAATATGTTACAAAAAGACTGAATAATGTTGATTTTACAGAAGAAGAGAAAGTTTTGAACCATCCAATTAGAGCAGAATATATTCATGGAGATATTAAAATTCCCATGAGGGAACAAATTTTTCGGCAATTTAAAAATAATCAAATTGATATATTAATACTCTCTGAGATAGGAGCAGAAGGTATAGATTTGCAATTCTGTAATTGTTTAATAAATTATGACCTCCCCTGGAATCCCATGAAATTAGAACAAAGAATTGGAAGATTAGATCGATACGGTCAAAAAAATGCAATTTTCATCACAAATGTTTATGTAAAAAATTCAATTGAAGACAGAATCCTGCACCGCCTTTATAAAAGATTAGGTATGATCCGGGAAAATATGATCTACCTCAATCCGGTACTCCAAGAGTATGTTAAAACTAGAAATAAATTTTTTTATAGTCCTGAAAGAACAGAAAAAGAATTAGAGGAGTCTTTAAAAAAGATTGAGGAAAACCTTAGTTTAATGAAGAAGTATAGAGAAGAAATTGAAGAACATCTTGAGGAAATAAAAGGAGATACAGGAAAAGCATTGATTCATGAACAATCACTCGTAGAAGAAAAGAGAAATCCATTTTCTTTAAGAGAGTTATTTGAGACATTCGATTATGTTTTAAATTCTGAGTTCCCTGGATCCTCTTTTAAATTATGTGATAAAAATGAGAAGGTTTTCAATTATTTAAAAAAAAAAAAAATTTCTATCTCACCAACCTTATTTTATTTAGATGTAACCAGTGATTTTGTAAGAGAACTTAGAGGAATCGAAATACATCCAGAAAGTATTAAGCAACAAGTAGAAATATTTTTAAATCGAATTGATAATTCTAAAGCCCTTCCAGAAAAACGTAGATACAAACCTATTCTTATCACTCACGATAAAAAACTTGCAAATAAATATAGAGATCAAATTGATTTAATCAGTTTAAAGCATATACTTATTAAGATTTTGCTATTTTTTATTAAAGATAAACCATTTGAACGAATATTTACAACACTCATACCGAAGAAAGAATTTCAGTTTGAATCAATATTATTGGTGATATATTTATTAAAAATAGATGGGATTCGTACAGATTCAAAAATGGAAATTGTAGGTTATGATGTTAAAACTCAGTCTTGTTTATCAAAAGAAGTTGCATCTCAGATTTATAAGAATTTATTAAATAACATGTTTGTTCTAAATCCAGACTTTTCTATTAGTCCAGAGCTAATTGAAGAAGGTTTTAATAAGTCCTTTTCGCAAATTGTAGTTAAAAAGGGTCAAGCTGAAAAAGTATTGAAAGATAAAATGAAAAATATTTTTGAATATAAGAAAGAGCAAATAAATAGGAGATATGATAATAAAATTACACATTTGACAGAAACCTTGAGAAAAGTCAGAGGGAAGAAAATCAAAAGGTTATTTCAAGGTCAAATTGATAAGAATGTTAAAAGAAAAAATGAGAGTTTAGTAAATTTAAAAGAAAAATACGAAAAATCAATAGTAGTGTCGATCGTAGAGGTCGGTTCAATATTGATACAGAAAAAATAGGGGGTATTTTTAAGTGAAGAATTCAGAGAATTATCTATATAAATGGGACAAAATTTCTCTTGAAGAGAGAAAAAGAATCTTCAGTGATGATTTAACATATCTTAGACATGATGTAGAGGAACATTTGGAAAATCGACCTTCAGATTTTAAAGCAATAGTTGATTTATTTAAGGGACTGGAATTTCTCGAAAATGACATTTCTCATTATATTTTAGCAAAAATAATTGAATTATCAAGTTTAATTAATAGATTTTTCATTCATCAACAGAAGGCTATTAGAGAGGGATTTCTTAAAGATCTCTTTAATGAGAACATTCCACAGTTCATTAGATTTTTATTTTGTAAAGCTGATGATGAGATCCTTCTATCCAATCAAAGGCATGTATCCATGCTTTTAAATGCATCAAATATTCTCTTTGATTCTATCACTTTAACAGAAGCATTAAAAATTAGTACGGGGCAATATCCTGATGAGTGGCATTTCTTTTTCGAACTAATACAAAATTCTCGTGATGAGGATTCTGATAAAATTTTTATGAAAAAAGTTAGATATGATGAAAATCACAGTTTTTTAATTTATGCTAACAATGGATATAAATTTAATCCGATGGATGTTTGGGGGATTACCAGTTTGGGTCAAGGAGCAAAAAATAGTGCAAAAAATATTGGATATTTCGGAATCGGCTTTAAAAGTGTTAGCTTAATTACAAACTCTGTAATAATACTCTCAAACCCATTAACCTTTAGAATTAATTTTAATCATCATAAAGTCAGGAAAAAATATATCGAATGGGATTTTCAAGAAGATGACTATTGGAATTTTCTACAGAATAATGACATCCTCTTAAAATTTTCAGAATTCTCGAATATATTTATTTTAGAATATATAGAAAACCATAAGTTTGATAGATTTTTTGAGCATACCAAAACCATAGATCCTAATTTCATGCTCTTTTTAACTCCTTTGAAGAACGCTAATATATTCAATAAACAATTGAGTTCCACTAAAAAAGAAGACTATTTCGATTTGAGTAAAGAAGAACATAATAGAAATTTAGTTAATACAGAAATTATAGAAATTGAAAGTTCAATTTATATTATTCATACTTTAAACGATAATCTTGAACTACAAGATGATAAAGGAAAAGAAATTGGTAAACGAGAAGTAAAGATCGCATTTAATATCGAAAAAATCTCTGATGGGCTATTTAAAATTCGAGAACATCAGTCTAAGTTTGATTTATATGCTTACTTCCCTATTTCTAATTTAAAACCTGGATTTCGCTTTATTTTTCACGGCCATTTCTTATTAACAAATTCGAGAGCAGATTTAGAATTAAAATCAAAATATGAGTGGAAAAAACAAGTCAATGATAAGTTAATATGTGAACAGGGGGCAAGATGTTTTATAGAATTATTCCAACAATTAACGAATTTAAGTATTACGATTGAAGGTCTTACAGATATATTTCCATTTCAAGAGACTAAAGAAGATATTAAGGATAATGAGAAATATATTTTTAATAACTTTACAAAAGGATTATGTAGTTACTTAAAGGAAGAGTTTAAGGATATACCTTTCTGGTGGGATAAGGAAAGTTCAACCTATCTTCCCTTTTCAAATGTAATCTTTATAAAAGATATTCAAGCTACAAAAATCTTAGAATTTTTACAGAAAAATGTTGATAATAGTTTTAATTCATCAATAAATAAACTTTTGGGATTTGAGATAAAAGAACGAATCTATATTTGTACAAAAACTGAAAGGGTTGATTTCTGCAAATCTATTTTTGATGACTTTGAAAATAGATATTTCGATTCAAAGAAGTGTTTTGATGCAATAAGAAACATTTTAAGTGAGGTTGATTCACATATCGAATCAGATTTTATTTCTACAAACGATTGGGGAGGGTATTTTAAAGAATTGGAACTTTTGAAAGAATTCAGGCTGCTTTTGATGAATTGGAATTATTTTTATAATACACCCGGTCAAGAAAATTCCTCAATGTTTAAACATTTTCTTATTGTTTTAGAAGATTGTACGGGGAATTTATATTATGCGCGAGCCAAATACGATAATTATTTTTACATTAAGAAGGAATTATTAGATGACTTCTGGGAGATTTTTGAACTATTACAATTAATAGATAAAAATTATCCTGAGATTGAACTGCCATTTTTTATTCCTCAAAATCATGAAAATGAATTTAATGATGATGCTAACTTATTCTATCAATGTGATTCGTTTAATACTTATCTTATAGTGAAAATGTCTGATTTCTCTAGGGTTGCCGTTGAAAACAAAGAAGTTTTTGACATATATCTTAAATTAATTGATAAGATTTTTAGAAACTTAAAAAATTATATTGATGCTGGAAAAAGTGGTAAATTCAATCAATTATTTGAATTGGTTTCAGGAAGAGACCCTCGTCAATATGGAGAATCTAAAGTATTCTATGAATTAATGATTAATTTTTTAGAACAACCAGTTTTTTCAGGAACTATTTCTAATGAAAGTTTTTTTAATATACATTGGGGTAGAACAGATTATGTAAAATTATTCGCAAAAACACCCTCTTGTGGCTTATATAATATCATTGATCCATCACTTTATGAATTTAGTGAATTAATAATGGATATTATGAGAAAATACGTCATTCCTATAACCTATAAAGAATTTAGCCGGTATAAGGAGAGAACTTTGAACTTTAATTTATCTTTTTATAATATTAAAGATCTAATTAAAGATATAAAAGATGTGATTAAAAGCGAGACTATCGATATAATTACTAGTAACCTTAACTCAAATTCAAATTATTACATATTAGCCTTTTTTACAGATCAGCAAATCTTTAAGGAATTTTTTAATCTTTTTTATTCTAGAGATTATAAAAAATATGAAGGTGAGCCAAACGAGATAATCTATTTATCTAAGTTATATAATCCTCCACAATTTCAAATATTATCTCAAAATTTTCCGATAATAGAATTACAAGACGATCTACTCGAATCAGATTTTCTTCTAGTTCGAGAACTATTCCTTTCTCTAAAACAAAAAGAATACAATTGGATTCATAAAAATGATTTAGTTCAATTTAGACGAGATTCAAGATTAAAAGGAATAAAAAAGAGAACTTTGTTTAAGTTATTAAAGAGCATTATCAAAAGATTAAATGAATCCAACAATACCGATCTCTGGTTAAAGTTTTATGATTTTGTATTAAATTATTATTTCATTCTTGAAGAAGATTCAAAATTTCAGTTAAAAGATTTTTTAAAGAGAAATAATTTTAATCTAAAATTTATTAATGCTGAAGGATCGCTCTCAGACATAGGTAAAATTTATCCAAATAATGATTTTCATGCTTATCCAGATCTTTTTAAAAAAATCGTTAATTTACCCACATTTCAAAAATATCGTCTTAGTCCTAAATTTATGGGTCTCTGGAATTCTTTAATAAAAGAGGGATTGATTTATAAAAAATTAAATGATAAAGGATTTATTAAGCAAGTTATAAAATCTATTGATGATTTGAAGACCTTATCTGAAAACCTCTTTCTCCAGGAATCCGAAGAAGAACCTATATCATTTCTAAATTTTTACGGGGAAATTTTAAACGTATTAAAATTCACTGATTTTAAATTGAGTGAATTGAGAAATTTTGAATTATTGCCAAATTTAAATCTAAATTTTGTTAAAATTAATGAGCTCTCGCATATGTTTAACTTCCTTTATTTCGACAGCGATTTAAAAAGTTATCCATTCAAGGAAATTAAAGAAAACTTTGAAGCGTTTAACAAAAAATCTAATTCATTTAATAATTGGATAGATCCTGCTTATTATTTTAAATTTCAAGAAGTTTTCAAGGAAGAATTAGCAAATTCAAATTATAAACCAATGAGTTTGAAGGATTGGCTTATGGATCCTAAAATTCCAGATCAAGAAGTGCTTGACGATTTACCAATCTTTCTAAACCTATATTTAATTGATTATTATTATAAAAATAAAAAAAGGTTTGTTATTAAACAAGATTTATTTATCCTAAAAAATTCATTAAGATTTTTAACATTTGAAGGAGTAGATAAAAGTAAGTTAGAGAATTTTATAAATCATTTGAAAAATATTAAAAAATTTTCTAATAATGAAATTGAAGAAATTTTTAGAAAGAACATTTCAAAATATTGCATTTACCCTTTTAAATCAGGGAAAACATGGATGCTCACCAATTTAAACAATCCAAATTTAGATTATCGTGAAAATAGATTCCCTGATTTATTTATAAAACATTCTAAAAAATCTAATTTTATCTATTTACATAGCGATATCGAAAAAATATTAAAAAACTCAGAATTACAATTTGAATTTCTCGAAATAGGGAGATCATTCCCTTTAAAAAATATTTTAAAAGATTTTAAACACTTATTTAATCCTGAAAATCAAGATTTCAATCTGGAAGAACATAAAATTCTAGTTAATTATCTGTTTAAGAATTTTAAATCTTATTTTAAAAATGAAAAGCTTAAGGATTTAAGGGTTTTATTTCAAGAAATATATATTAAAGGTGTAAATGGCAAATTTGAATTATCCAATTACTTATATCACCCTGAATTTTATAACAAACAATTAAGTTCTTGGTGGAGGTTATTATTTACACCCTCATCCACAGAATTACTCTCCTCAAATTTAATTAACACTATCAACCTTAATTTTTATAATCTAGAAGAGTTACCATTTCCAGAGTCTCAAATTATTGATGATCTCGAAATTTACA
>JABUBN010000319.1_pt1 | contig 14107 bp, 27 predicted proteins | sample 7240341 | NCBI WGS metagenome assembly JABUBN01 (sample SAMN07256345, study PRJNA390944) | subsurface metagenome | isolation source: Methane hydrate marine sediment | place: Pacific Ocean: Eastern North Pacific, ODP site | reverse complement strand
GGCAATACTTCATTCCTTTGCGGGTGCATCGGCACTCACCCTCTCTCATCGGCGTTCCTTTCCCTTTTCCCGCCATAGTTTACCTCCTTACCGGAACATTTTTAGCTGTGTCGGAGGGATATAGGCTCTATCGGCTATACAGCCATATTGGGTGCGACAACTTTGGATATGCTGACGCCGGCAGCTATGGAAGGGAGCTTTAGAGCGTCCCTTACACGACCTTGAAGCCGGTGCTAGACAATGCCGAGCAAAAGCCCCCCGACCATTTGGTAGGCTAATACAGCTACTACTAGCCATAGGCCTCCCCCCTTTCCCGAAAAAATGTTGACAATTTAAGTTTCCCCGATTTATCATTAAACTGTCAAACGCAATTATTAACAAAGAGCACTTGAAAAAGCCCACAAATCTTCTATAATGAGAGGGTAGCAATGGCTAACAAAAACCCGTCAACTCGGATCGTGAATGTTCCGGCGAAGTTCTACCCGCTTCTCCAAAGGGAAATGGACGAGAGGGGTATCTTCGCTTATGTTGAGCTTATGAACCAGATCCTACAAAAACATTATTCTGAAATGGGCTGGCTAGACGAGAAGAAGCCGGCACCGGCAGCAGCTAAAGAAATCGTGAGGGGGTAACTATGGCTAAAGAGATCCTATGTCCGCATTGTGAGAAGACCTTCCCTAGCCCGATCCCTGACCCGCCAACACTTGATCAGATCCAAGAGCTGCTAAACAAGCAGCAAGGGTCAACGCTTACCGCCGAGCAGCTTGACGATGCGATCAAGCGAAGCCTATCACCCAAAGCCAATGAACACCGGCACAAGTCGGCTGATGAACTCTTTGACTGCCCAGAGTGTAAAGAGTGGTTTCAAAAGACGGCGACAAAGTATGAGGTCAAGCCCAAAGTGGAGACACCGGCACTAAAACACGAGATCGGATCATTACATTGAGGGGGTGAGTAATGGTAAACCAGAAAGAAAAGACAGAAGCCGAGCAGGGAGAGCTGACCCTTGAGAAGCTATTTGCCGATCTCCCGATCCCCGATGAAAGTAAGCAAGCTCTATCTAACCTATTCACTAATCTGGTAACCACCATCGCCGAGAGTAATCAGCGTATAGCCGGTCTTGAAGCTAGAGCTGCCGAAGAAAACCCTAAAATGTATGAGGGTATGACGCCTGAACAAGTCTTTCAAATACAGATGGCGAAGGCACAAGCCCCCGCTGCTGCTGCTCAACAGCAAATGTGGGCAGCGGTGCTCGGTAGGGGTGGCGGTGGCGGTGATCAGGGTGGTTTTGGTGCTCTGGTTAAGAGTGCCGAAGCCTTGAACTCTTTGCGAGACTATTTACTGCCACCACCTACCGCACAACAGGTAGCATTAGAGGCAGCCCAGATTGACCAAATAAAGGCACAAACTAGACTGATGGATCGGGTAACTGGCAAAAGGGTTGAAGACTTTGCTACCGGTAAGGAAAAAGAATGACGCTGAAAGTGGCTGACCGCCCCCCGCTTGTTTTGTGGCAACTAGAGCAGCTAGAGGGTGAGTGTGCCCTACTTCAAGGGCACGCTGCCGATCCGAGCTGCCCCTGCGAAACCGACACCGAGCATTGTGTCAGGAAGCACCTGCTCACCATTGAAGCACTAGCAAAGGAGACTTATGCGATGGTAGATAACGAACAGGACAAGGAAATTATGACCGACCTGGCTGACCAGGCTAGAGCCTGGCGAAAGCGAGTAGAGCAGATTAACCTAGAGAGCAGCTCCGCCGATAACCCGACACCACCACCTATCAGAACCGAGCAGCACAATGGACACGAAACGCAGATCTTCAAGGAAACCACCGAGTTTCACGCCGGCAGCTTCCGCACTATCAAGCCCAGAGAGGATCTAATTGTTGTGATCGGCTGCCCGATAGATGCTGCCGACTGGATCAATGAAGAATGTATCTGCCGAGCAACGGGAGAGCGTGGCTGCACCGAAATACACTCGCTAAATGAGCCGATCATACCTTTAGAGAGGCAATAAGAGGCATTTAGAGGAGGTTAGAACTAATGAGGTGAAGCTTACTCTATATGTTATGTGAAGTAACGATATAGTGCGTCCCCTTTTTCTGGCGGGGAGTAGAAGCATCACCTTCTACCCCTTCTAGTCATCGGGTCGCACCTGGTTGAGAGGTGCACAATGACATCAACTATTTTAGAGAAACAATCCCTACCTTGTCAAGCCCTGATTGATAAAAAGATCCCCGAAAGCGAGCCGGTCAGCTCGGAAAGTTCATCCTCTCCGCCCCCTTCCTCACAATCTATGGCACACCATAAACCCTTATCACCTAACCTTAATAAGATCTACTTTAAGAAAGGTATAGAGAGAGAGAAGCGTTATGGTGTGCCGTCAAGCTACCGCATTTTGACGATGGGTAACTACCACAAGCACCACGACGACATAAACGCAATGCTGCGGGGGGTGTGCGAGCTGGAGAACCGAGAGCGTTCCGCCGTTTTCTGCTTACTCCGGCTGTTTTTCTACTATGGTCAGGTTTACCCAAAAGCCGATGATGTGGCAGAGCAGGAATACATATCAAAGCGAACCTTCTGGCGGGCTATTAGCAAACTCAAGGCTTTAGGGGTGATTGAAGTATTGAACCGCTACATTAACCATAAGCAGATCTCCAACCTATACCGGATTGACAAGCTCGTTCTGATGATAGCCCGATTTATCGCCGAGCATCACTCAACCATCTTCGGGGACTTCGGCGATAAGCTGACTAGCCTTTTCCGTTCCTTTTGGGACGAGATCTGGGACGCCGACATTAACCTGTCGCTGCCGGCACCGGTCAAACTTGCCCTGGGCGGCGGGGGGGGGGCAGATGAAAGCCGCTTGAGACTATGGCACACCCCTTTCGTGCCTGTGGCACACCATCGCCGGAAGGGGTCAAGAGAATGACCCTCTACGATTGAAATCTAGGGGTTTAGAAACCTTTGCGAATAGTAGACTACCTCTGTTTTAGGCTTTCTTTACTCTGGCTGGCGGTCAGGGGTTGCCAGCAAGCTGGAAAGGCTGCCAGTCGCTTTGCTGGTAAAGGGATATCGGGGCGATCCGTTGAGCAGGGGAGCTGCTGCCACCGGTGTAAAAAGTGAGTATGAGTGAGTGAGGGCTTAAAAACAAGAGGTCGGGTCAAAAGGTGGGTCGTATAATAATTATTATGTCTGGTAGAAAAGGGGGATTAAAAAATGCCGGAAATGGAAATCGGAAAAGCAGTTGAGCTATTGAGCGATTACTGCGACAGAGGAGAGGTTACTTTAGATCAGGACTTCAAAGATGCCGTGAGAATGGGTAGGCAGGCACTAATCCTGCTATCCCACCGCACAACATATTGCCTAGACGACCACAGCCTAAATCTACTACGAGAAGCACAAAGGAAGGGGTAACAAGATGGTTCAGAGCAAGAACGAGGATAAACAGACTTGGCTTGAGCTACGCCTTAACCAAGACAAGACGATCAACACCATTTGCCAAAACCTGATCACCGCCGGCGTCCTACTTCCGGAAGAACAGGAACGCTATAAAGGGGTACTGCGGGGCTATGATGCGGTCAAGACTGTCAAGGTGTTGAGAGTAAGCCACGAGCTACGGGACGCAACTCAAGAAGCCTAATGGCAGATAAACGGCTCTCGGGGAGCTGCCAGGTCCGGAGATATCCGGAGAAAGTTGAGCCTACAAAAAACCGGTTAAAAGTCAAATGTCAAAATCTATGGCAGAAAGGGGTTATTGTGGCACGCATAACCAAAGACAGCTGGAAGGCTTGGAACGAAGAACGGAAGCGGTTTGCCAAGCGGGAAACTCAAGGTTTCTCCGGAGACATTAAAGCCCTAGAGCAGTACATCAAGACGCTGCGGGAGATCTGCCCGAAAGACACGGCGGGATATCCTCACTCCACAGCGTTGACGGTCCTTAATGAGCTTCAACAGAGGGTTGACGCAGCCAAAGAGTATCTTGCCGGTGTCGTCAGTTGAAGCTATGACGCCCTGTAATCAAAATCTACGGGGGTAAAGGAACTTTTGCGAGGGATAACATCTGTGGGTAGTGCTTCAAAGCCCTTCAAGGTTTTATGTTTCTTCTGATGGCTGCTCTGGTTCTGGCTCCGGCTCTGGTTCTGGCTCTGCTGCCGGCTCAACCTCTGGCTCCGGCTCTGCTGCCGGCTCCGGCTCAACCTCTGGCTCTGGTTCGTGAGCGTAGGGGTGAGTAGGGTTAAGTCGCAGGGTGATATTCCCCGTCAGCTCGTGGACATTCTCAAGGTGTCCCTCAAGTGATCTAGCCAGGATAAGATCCCCGCAGATCGGGCAGTTCAATCTAACTTTTAACATCAGTTCCCCCCTTTCTTTTTTTGGTTTCTCCCCAGGGGGATCCAGGGCGTCAGGTCCAGCCCCAGGTAGCTGGCAACGATGATTAGCAGGATCACCCCGACTGTGCTATCAATCCCCTGGACGAGCAGGATAATCCCGCCGATCACGCAAGCCAGCACGACTAGACCCGTCATTAGTGCCTGAATTGCCTTGACGCTCATATTCTAAACCCCTTCCCCCTAAAGTCAAAGCCTTTAGTTCTACCCATTGTCTGTGTATCTCTTGGCAGCTTATAGGTAGGGTTCTTTTCAGTTTCCGTGAATACTCTCCAGCCACCGCCACCACCGCCCAAAAAGGTAGGATTTATCTCGGTCTGGGTAAGCTCCCGCTTCCCTCCACCATAGCCTACCGAAGCCGATGGGTTTATCTCGGTGTCCGTAATGCCTACTTCCGGCATTAGACAGTTACCCCGATGGTATATTCTACTGTGATAGCCCCGCCATCAGGCACATCACACCCGCTACCTAGAACATCACGGAAGCCCAAAAAAGACAAAGCTGACCCATTTTCGGCACGAATATAACAGCCGATCTCCCTAACACCGGTGATAGTCGCCCCGCTATTGTTTATCATAGTTCGCCTAGCAGTAAAAGAGCAGCTTGGAGCAGCAACAGCCGGCAGAGAGAATATCATCCCCTGATGGTTGAACTGGTCAACGCCGACTCCTTCTGCCGAAGGAATTTCAAGGGCGTAATCATCAATGGCGACTGCTGTTGTTCCTTTGCCCACTCTGATTCCGTGAGCAGTTACCCCTATCGGAGCATATGCCTTTAAAGTATTTGAGTCTGGTTCACAAGCTTGGTCAACGCCATCGGTATCCTTAACTGTTTTGGTGGCTTGGGTAGCTTGGAGATTGATTAACTGATTCCACTGCTCAACATAGCTGCGAGATGGAGCAGAGATTCGCTGTAGCACCCGCCCTTCTTTGTCTCTAACCTCAACTGTGTAGGATAGGGACTCCTCAATCTTCTCAGGGGCACGCTGGACTCGTTTTTGTTTCCTTCCCTGATTCATACTGTAACCCTCAAAGTCCAATTTATGAGAATAGACCCACCATTCGGCACTGCCTGAGGAGTGCCGAAAACATCACGAGTCGCACAACCATAATTGATGGTGAATATTTTCATATAGATTCCAGCTTCCCTTACCGTAATCTCGGCTCCGCTATTATTCACGACTGAGCGAGAGACGAGAAATGAGCAGCTTGGAGCAGCGACAACGGATGTAGTAACAGTGCAGATCAAGTGCTCCATTTCGCCTGCCCCAATGCCCTCGGCAATGGGTGTCTCAAGTGCGTAATCATCAATGGCAACAGGAGTGTTACCGGTTCCGACTCGGATTCCGTAATCAGTCACCCCCGCAGCAGCAGCCATATGAAAACTAGAGGCGGTATAGCCCACCTCCCGAACAACCCCATCTGTGCAGGTCATATTGAGCCGAAGTTGACTAAAATGGGAATAAACAAGCTGATTCCACTGTTTGAGAAAGCTCTTTGACTTACGGCGTTCCCGTGAGACAATCTTGCCGTGCCGGTCTCGCACTACTACTGAATACCAGAGTTCGCACTTCATTTCTACTTTCCAAGAAAGCGGAGCTGCCCCGATAAACCACCGGTTATATTGGTAGCCACCCCATCTGTTTTGACAGCTAGCTTAATCTTCTGCTCGGTGTGAATTGTAAGCCCACTATAAGAGAGCGTCAGAGCGACAAAGGTTTTCTTATCGGTAAACTGCACCTGTCCAGCTATTTCTAAAAACCATTGAGTTGCAGCCGGTCTGTCAGAATACAGGGTGATCATATCAAGGACGCCTTCAAACCCCGACTCAACCTTTGCCTCAAAAACGAGCTTATAGTTAGTCGTGGTTTCCGCTTCTAGGTGATGTAGGACAGTCCACGCCTTCGCTGCTTTCGGGTGGAATAGCTTTTGCAGGAAGTTAAACAGCTCGTCCCAACACACCCTGACAACCGGTAGGGGCTGCTCTGGGGGTTCTGTTTCTTTTAATCTCTGCATTACCATTAGGCTGCACTCTCCTTCTTCCTACCGGTGCCGGCAACAAAGAGCAAGAGCAAAAGAGCGATCCCCAGACCGGCAGCGACAGCAACCGGTGGGAGTTCTTCAACAAAGTCCTCAACCTTGCCCCCCGCCTTCCAGATGATATTGACCCCTTTAATGGTAAAGGTGATCGCTGCGACAGTAAGAGCAGCCACGCCGATAACAATTAGGATCGCCTTCCAGTTAGCAGCGATAAAGGCGATCACCGCTGCCCAGACAATAGGGCTGCCGTGTGCTGCGTGCTCTACTTTGTAGGTAAACAGCTCTTGACCGCTAGGCAGGCGTTCAAGCCGGCTCAAGATCCGGCTCTCAAGCGGTGCACCGCCTTCCTCGCTGATTTTCTCCCTGACCATCTGCTCAATAGCCAGGGCGTCATAAAGGGACATCTGCTCACCGATCTTGGCTTCGGCAGTAATGAGCTGGGCATCGTCCCAGTCCTGATCAGCGTCAGGGTAGCGTTGCCGTGAGATCTCCAGCCACTCTCCAACATAAGGGGGAGCTGCCTGCCCACGAACATAAAGGGCTTGTGTAATTGCTGGCATAGCTACCCCCTATTCTACCGATACATCGTAAGTCCCGTCAGCGTGGCACTCTATCCTCACAGCGTATTCGTCCCCGCTCTGAATATGCTTGGCAGTCATTCTATAATTGTCGCTGTCGTGGCTGCCGGCAAAGTCAACATTCCCGCTGGCATCGGTATTCTTTGTCTCTAGGACTTTGGGGATTTGCCACCATTCACCAAGCCACTTTAGCTCAACCTCAACCTCACCGGCAGTAGCTTTACGCCAGTTATTGCTGCCAGGTGGATCTTCAACAAAGCACCTGGCAGCGAATGTCCAGGCAGCACCTACTTGAACCCCCTCAACATAGAGGGCTTGAGTAACAGCAGGCATATTTCACCCCCTATATTGAAAGCAGTTTGGATACGGCTCGGCAGGCGACCTCAAACCGACTGCTTCCCACAGCAGGATTAAGGGATTTACCGGTTGCTGGAGTTACATAGAAGATCAGCTTTTCCTTTTCCTCAATGGCAAACTTGGCTTCAAACCGCTTCATCTTGTTCATATCGGCGAAGTCCTTTATTCGGGCATAGACAGTGTTAATCCTATCTAGCACGAAACTGCCGGCACTATCGGTGTGAACGATGCGGATAGGTGTCCCGTCAGCACACTCGGCGGGAGCTGCTTCATTATCCAATAGGTAGGCAGCAATGGTTGAGATCGGCAGGACTACCAAAGTCAGCCCGACAGGGCAAAGGAACTCGCCGAGCTTGGCTTCGGTTACTCCATCACCGCTGCCGGCGGTGGTGGCAGCTCCCGCTGTCCAGTTGGGTTTACTCTCATTCAGAGAGTAGGGAACATCAATTACTTTTCTTGGACACATTTTGTTTAACTCCTTACAGGCTTATTTTTTTCGGGACGGCTAAACTATCCCGTAGGCTGCAGCTAGGTATTTATCAACATCTGTGCTCGGAGTGCTGGCGTTACTCTTTGTCGCTGCAGCTGCGACTTCCGGTGTCGGCGTAGGCGTAGGCTGTGCTATTCTGCCGAATAAGCCCTCTATCGGCTGCCTTACGAGCTGCCCAACGGAAGCGATCAGCATACCTTCGCCAAAAACGCCCATTCTATCGCCACCCTGTTGAGCGAGAAAGAAGCCGATCAGCAAGCCCGCCACATCGGGGGTTATGCCGGCTTGAGGGGCAAAGCCCGAAACCATACCGGCGACCAAGCCCTTGCTGCCCGCACCGGCACCTAGCCACATTAAGCGGTTGATGTTAATAGGATTACCTTCCATAATTCAATTACCCCCTTTCAAATTAGCACTTGCCGACTAGCATTTACCGGTGAAGCGGACACGCCCACTCTTCTGGCAATACTTCATTCCTTTGCGGGTGCATCGGCACTCACCCTCTCTCATCGGCGTTCCTTTCCCTTTTCCCGCCATAGTTTACCTCCTTACCGGAACATTTTTAGCTGTGTCGGAGGGATATAGGCTCTATCGGCTATACAGCCATATTGGGTGCGACAACTTTGGATATGCTGACGCCGGCAGCTATGGAAGGGAGCTTTAGAGCGTCCCTTACACGACCTTGAAGCCGGTGCTAGACAATGCCGAGCAAAAGCCCCCCGACCATTTGGTAGGCTAATACAGCTACTACTAGCCATAGGCCTCCCCCCTTTCCCGAAAAAATGTTGACAATTTAAGTTTCCCCGATTTATCATTAAACTGTCAAACGCAATTATTAACAAAGAGCACTTGAAAAAGCCCACAAATCTTCTATAATGAGAGGGTAGCAATGGCTAACAAAAACCCGTCAACTCGGATCGTGAATGTTCCGGCGAAGTTCTACCCGCTTCTCCAAAGGGAAATGGACGAGAGGGGTATCTTCGCTTATGTTGAGCTTATGAACCAGATCCTACAAAAACATTATTCTGAAATGGGCTGGCTAGACGAGAAGAAGCCGGCACCGGCAGCAGCTAAAGAAATCGTGAGGGGGTAACTATGGCTAAAGAGATCCTATGTCCGCATTGTGAGAAGACCTTCCCTAGCCCGATCCCTGACCCGCCAACACTTGATCAGATCCAAGAGCTGCTAAACAAGCAGCAAGGGTCAACGCTTACCGCCGAGCAGCTTGACGATGCGATCAAGCGAAGCCTATCACCCAAAGCCAATGAACACCGGCACAAGTCGGCTGATGAACTCTTTGACTGCCCAGAGTGTAAAGAGTGGTTTCAAAAGACGGCGACAAAGTATGAGGTCAAGCCCAAAGTGGAGACACCGGCACTAAAACACGAGATCGGATCATTACATTGAGGGGGTGAGTAATGGTAAACCAGAAAGAAAAGACAGAAGCCGAGCAGGGAGAGCTGACCCTTGAGAAGCTATTTGCCGATCTCCCGATCCCCGATGAAAGTAAGCAAGCTCTATCTAACCTATTCACTAATCTGGTAACCACCATCGCCGAGAGTAATCAGCGTATAGCCGGTCTTGAAGCTAGAGCTGCCGAAGAAAACCCTAAAATGTATGAGGGTATGACGCCTGAACAAGTCTTTCAAATACAGATGGCGAAGGCACAAGCCCCCGCTGCTGCTGCTCAACAGCAAATGTGGGCAGCGGTGCTCGGTAGGGGGAGCGGTGGTAATCAGGGGGGTTTAGGTGCATTGGTTCAAAGTGCCGAAGCCTTGAACTCTTTGAGAGACTATTTACTGCCACCGCCTACCGCACAACAGGTAGCATTAGAGTCAGCCCAAATTGACCAGATAAAGGCACAAACTAGACTGATGGATCGGGTAACTGGCAAAAGGGTTGAAGACTTTGCTGCCGGTAAGAAGGAAGAATGACGCTCAAAGTAGCTGACCGCCCCCCGCTTGTTATCTGGCAGCTAGAGCAGCTAGAGGGTGAGTGTGCCCTACTTCAAGGGCACGCTGCCGATCCGAGCTGCCCCTGCGAAACCGACACCGAGCATTGTGTCAGAAAGCACCTGCTCACCATTGAAGCACTAGCAAAGGAGACTTATGCGATGGTAGATAACGAACAGGACAAAGAAATTATGACTGACCTCGCCGATCAAGCTCGTGCTTGGAGAAAGCGAGTAGAGCAGATTAACCTAGAGAGCAGCCCCGCCGATAACCCGACACCGCAGCCTATCAGGACAGAGCAGCACAACGGACACCAGACGCAGATCTTCAAAGAAACCACAGAGTTTCACGCCGGCAGCTTCCGCACCATCAAACCCAGAGAGGATCTACTTGTTGTGATCGGCTGCCCTACTGATCAAGCGGACTGGATCGGTGGCGAGTGCGTTTGCCGAGCCACCGGAGAAAGGGGCTGCACAGAAATACACTCGCTTAATGAGCCGATCATACCTTTGAGGGGGTGAGTAATGAACTAGCGTATTCTATATGTTATGTGAAGTAAAAATATAGTGCGTCCCTTTTTCTGGCGGGGAGTAGAAGCACCACCTTCTACCCCTTCTAGTCATCGGATCGCACCTGTGTAAGAGGTGCACAATGACATTATCAACTTTAGAACAACGCTCCCCACCTTGTCAAGTCCTGACCGGTCAAAAATGTCCCGAAGATGAAAACGAGCCGGTCAGCTCGGAAAGTTCACCTTCTCCGCCCCCTTCCTCACAATCTACGGCACACCATAACGCTCTATCACCAGTAGTAGATAAGATCTACTTTAAGAAAGGTATAGAGAGAGAGAAGCGTTATGGTGTGCCATCAAGCTACCGCATCTTGACGATGGGTAACTACCACAAGCACCACGCCGACATAAACACAATGCTGCGGGTGGTGTGCGAGCTGGAGAACCGAGAGCGTTCTGCCATTTTCTGCTTACTCCGGCTGTTTTTTTACTATGGTCAGGTTTACCCAAAAGCCGATGATGTGGCAGATCAGGAATACATATCAAAGCGAACCTTCTGGCGAGCTATCGGCAAACTCAAGGCTTCAGGGGTGATTGAAGTATTGAACCGCTACATTAACCACAAGCAGATCTCCAACCTATACCGGATTGACAAGCTCGTTCTGATGATAGCCCGATTTATCGCCGAGCATCACCCGACCATCTTCGGGGACTTCGGCGATAACCTGACTAGCTTTTTCCGTTCCTTTTGGGACGAGATCTGGGACGCTGACATTAACCTGTCGCTGCCGGCACCGGTCAAACTTGTCTTGGGTGATGAGGGGGTGGTCAGATGAAAGTCGTTTGAGACTATGGCACACCCTTTTCGTGCCTGTGGCACACCATCGCCGGAAAGGGTCAAGAGAATGACCCTCTACGATTGAAATCTAGGGGTCTAGAAACCTTTGCGAATAGTAGGCTACCTCTGTTTTAGGCTTTCTTTACTCTGGCTGGCGGTCAGGGGTTGCCAGCTAGCTGGAATGGCTGCCAGTCGCCCCGCTGGTAAAGGGATATCGGGGCGATCCGTTGAGCAGGGGAGCTGCCGGCACCGGTGTAAAAAGTGAGTATGAGTGAGTGAGGGCTTAAAAACAAGAGGTCGGGTCAAATGGTGGGTCGTATAATAGTTATTATGTCTAGTAGAAAAGAGGGGCGACGCCCCTCTTACCAAACTCTTACCAAAGGGGGTGAGGGTGGCTTACCGAGTTGTAAGGCTATGTGCTGCCTGTGCTGCCAAGCTCAAGCGGGGTAAAGGTTATCTGATCCTGCGAGAGCTGGACTACATCTGGCGTGGCAGGAAAGCCAGAGGGCTTTTCTGCTGGCACGAGATCAAAAGGGGGTGAATATGGCAACCGAAGTAGAGGGGCGAATAAACTTTTGGAGAGATACCCTATGTCAATACCGGTGGGGAATGAACCCCTCTGTTCAATACCTGATAGAGCATACCATCAAGGATCTTGAGGAACTAAAGGAGAGGCAGGAGAAAGATGAACCAGCAGCTATCAAAAAATGAGGACAAACAGACTTGGCTTGAGCTACGCCTTGAACAAGGAAAGGTGATCAATACCATCTGCCAAAACCTGATCACAGCCGGCGTCCTGCTTCCGGAAGAACAGGCACGCTATAAAATGGTGCTTCGGGGTTATGATGCGATCACGACTGTCAAGGTGATGCTGGTAAGTTGGCAGCTAAAGGAAGCACACGAAGAAGCTCAACACTAATGGCATAAAAACGGCTCTCGGGGAGCTGCCGACTCCGGAGATATCCGGAGAAAGTTATGCCTACAAAAAACCGGTTAAAAGTCAATAGTCAATATCTATGGCAGAAAGGGGTTATTATGGCACACTTAACTAAAGACGACTGGAAGGCTTGGAACGAAGAACGGAAGCAGTTTGCCAAGCGGGAAACTCAAGGTTTCGCCGGCGACATTAAAGCCCTAGAGCTGCACATCAAGACGCTGCGGGAGATCTGCCCGAAAGACACAGCGGGATACCCTCACACTAAAGCGTTGTGGGTGCTCAACCAGCTTCAACAAAGAGTGGACGAAGCCAAAAAGTATCTTGCCGGTGGTGCCAGTTGAAGCTATGACGCTCTGTAATCAAAATCTACGGGGGTTAAGGAACTTTTGCGAGGGATAACATCTAGGGGGTGGTGAAATGCCAGCGGTTGCCGAGATCTACATTTACTGTCCCTATTGTGGTGATCTGCTAGACTGCCAAGACTTCCAAAAACACATCAGGCGAAAACACCGAGACAAACCGCAGCGGTTTATTGTCCGGCAGCACCCGACCCACCCTGTTGACACCGAGAATGTTGACAAGGGGGCTGGTTAGCGTGCTTCCAGCTCGTCAAGGCTTGGTGTTTATTCTGGGGCTGGCTCTGGTTCTGGCTCTGGTTCTGCTGCGGGTTCTGGCTCTACCTCTGGCTCTGGCTCAACGGCTGGCTTTGGCTCTGCTGGTTCTTCGGCTTCGGCTTCGGTTTCCTCCGGCTCGTGAGCGTAGGGGTGAGTAGGGTTAAGACGCAGCAGCACCTCCCCCGTCAGCTCGTGGACATTCTCAAGGTGTTTCTCAAGCGATTTAGCCAAGATATTCTCTCCGCAGATCGGGCAGTTCAATCTAACTTTCAACATTGGTGTCCCCCTTCTTCTTACTCCGGTTTTTACCTAGTGGCACAAAGGGCATCAGATCAAGCCCTAGATAGCTGCCGACAATGACCAAGAGAATGATCCCGACTGTGCTATCAATACCCCTGACGAGCAGGATAACCCCGCCGACCACACAAGCCAGCACCACCAGCCCCGTCATTAGTGCCTGAATTGCTTTAGCATTCACGGTTACTTCCCTTCATTCGTAGTATTTGTATCGGTAAGTGGCATCGCTAGTAGGTTCTACACCCTCAACATCACGGACTAATTCCTCGTCAGGCTTAACACTACCACCACCTTGAAATCTCATTGACACTTGGTTTCCCCCATCTCCCCCGCTAAATTTAACAAGCATACTTACCAGAACATCAATAAGTTGAGGAATATCAAATTCAACTTCTGTCCACTCTACGGGGGGGTAGGTTGTAGGCAAATCAGAAGCATCTCCCCATACTTTGCTGAGCAGAGGAATGCTAGTTGGGTATTCCTGAATAACAAAGGTTACATCACCCGTGGGGTTGCCTAGCTTTGTTAGCTTGAAAGCTAGGGTAGCTATTTTACGATTGGGGGGTATCCAGAAGCGCTGCCCTGCCCATTTCTTGTCCGTGCCATCAAGTCCTACTCCTGCGGTGGACTGAATTTGCTCCTCCACCAAAAGTTCAGGCAGGGGAATGGCAAACCCCCGTCTGTTCCCGTAGGCAAACCCCCTTTGAAGAAAGCCCATCATCATTTCCCTAGATAGGTTAATTCACCGGTCAAGGTGGCTGCTATATTGGTGGCTGTCCCGTCAGTCTTTGCCCCAACGGTTATCTTCTGTAAGGTGGCGATGCTCATTCCCCCATAGGGGAGCGTCAGGCTTTGATAAATCCGCTTATCTACAAACTGGACTTCCTCAACGATGGTCAATACCCATTGAGTAGTATCGGGACGGCTTGAATAAAGGCTAATCTCGTTCAGCTTGCCTTCAAAGCTGTCCGGAACGATGGCTTCAAAGACCTTTTTATAGTTAGTGCTAGTCTCGGCGTCAAGGTTGCCGAAAGCAGTCCACGGCTTTGACGCCTTCGGTTTGAATAGCTTTTTGAGGAAGTCAAACAGCTCGTCCCAGCAT
>JABUBN010000318.1_pt1 | contig 14124 bp, 12 predicted proteins | sample 7240341 | NCBI WGS metagenome assembly JABUBN01 (sample SAMN07256345, study PRJNA390944) | subsurface metagenome | isolation source: Methane hydrate marine sediment | place: Pacific Ocean: Eastern North Pacific, ODP site | reverse complement strand
TTTTCCTCTCTCTTCTTCCTGATCGGATTAACTGAGTTAGTCATCATTTTTTTCCTTTACCTCCTAAATAAAAAAGGCCTAGCCTCTAACAGAAGCCAAGCCTCTCACTGTTTAATAAGATATATGCTATAATAAACTACGAGCCGGAGAGACAGCAAAGATTTTCGACTCTGTTCAAGCCCGCTATCATCTTTTAGACTGAGATAAGCGGGCTTGTCCTTTTAATAATACTATATATAAAATTTAGAAGTTTGTCAACTTTATCGTTCTAAAATATTCCTCTGGTTATTTTTAGATAAAGTAGCAATCGATTTCATCTACTTTTATAAAAAATTATTATCCTCCTTATATTTTCTGCATTCATTGTAAAGGCAATTATAAATAGGATCAAAACCGGCTGATTTATTAAGGTCCCCAGAAATATTATAAACATTCGGACATCACGACCTATTCTAAAATAGTGCTTTCCCGGGCCAAGTTTTTTCTTCATTAAGCCATCATATTTATCAGCAGTATAACTGTTCATAAAGGAACCGATAAGGGCCAAAAATCCGATTAACAGATATAGAAAATTTTCACCAGGAGAATATGCATAATAAGTTAGACCAAACAAAAGAAAGGCATCGGCATAACGATCCAAGACAGCATCATACCAACCTCCAAACTCTGATGTTTGAAACTTTAATCGGGCAATCTCCCCATCACAACCATCAATAATGGAGGATAATTGGGCCAACACACCGCCTATTAACAAATTAACATATCCCCCTAAAAAGAAAAAAAAGGCACTTAACATCGAAAGGGCGAAAGCAAAGAATGAAATCTGATTGGGGGTAATAGGTTTCTTCAGGAGATATTTAGAAATTAAAGTAGAGATAGGACGATTTAAGTGCCTGGATACCGGGCCATCGGAGGTTTTTTTTAGATTAGCCAAAAGAATATTTTCTGCCTTCTTAAAGGCTATTTCATCATCCACATCAATCCAATAGCTCCCCTTAATGTCAAATACTCTTGCCTTCTTCTTTTTGGCCAATATCTTTATTCCTGCCGAAAGAGAGGTTTCACCACGGGCTGAACCTTCTTCTAATGCTCCAAATATCGCCAGAGAGCAGAGAAAGATCCCGGTATCATAGGCATTATATTTTTTAATATTCTTTCCTATGTTTGCAATTCTGTTATTCCCTTTAACTAAAACTTTAGTAACATCATCAACATCAACAGTTTTATTCTTAAGGTTATAATCTACGGCCAGTATAATTTCTCCGTCAACAATTTTCTCCTGCAGCAATTCTGCTAGTATAGATTCATTAAAGATATGATCACTCATCAGCAGGATAAAATTCTCCTCTATCTCCCCTTTTGCCTTAAGGACCGAGAGCCCATTCTCCTTTTTCCACTCTTCATTTACAAGATGGTTTATCTTTAAGTCTTTGTCCTGGCTAAATTGGTCAAGGTGGCTTCTTAGCTTTTCTCCGTTATATCCAGTTACCACATAAAAATCAGATAAACCCGCCCCCTTGGCAGTTAATATTACTCTCTCGATAAGGGGCATTTCTAAAAGGGGAATGAGGGGCTTGGAATCGCCCCTGTTGGATAATCTGCTCCCCTCTCCTGCGGCAATGATCAGGCATTTCATCTTTCAATTATCCCTCTTCCCGGTGATGAATTCCTCGGTAAGATTAAAGGCCTTAGCATCGGTAAACTGTTTTGGCGGATGTTTCATAAAATAAGCTGAGGGAGAATACAACACTCCTCCCTGACCTCGGTCAAGAGCAAGTTTACAGCACCTTATAGCATCTATTACCACACCGGCAGAGTTAGGGGAATCCTCTACCGATAGTCTTAACTCCAGATTCATAGGCACATCACCAAAGAGCCTCCCTTCCATCCTTATAAAACAGACCTTGTTATCCTTTTGCCAGGGGACATAGTCACTGGGACCAATATGTATATCCTCATCGGCAAGCCTCTCTGCTAACATAGATTGTACTGCCTCGGTCTTTGATATTTTTTTGGAAATCGTTCGATGGCGCTCCAGCATATTAAGAAAATCTGTATTCCCACCGGTATTAAGCTGGTAGGTCCTCTCTAATTTTACCCCTCTATCCTTAAATAGAGTGGTTAAGACCCTATGGGTAATCGTAGCTCCTAGCTGTGATTTTATATCATCCCCGATAATGGGGATGTTTTCTTCTTTAAACTTATCGGCCCACTCGGGGCTACTGGCGATAAAGACTGGCATATTATTTATGAAGGCAACTCCTGCCTCTATGGCACATTGGGCATAGAACTTTGTAGCTTTTTCTGAACCTACCGGCATATAATTAAGTAATACTTCTGTCCCTGATCCTTTTAATATTTTTACTACATCTTCTACGGTAGCCTCTTTTTCTTTAGCCAAGACAAAAGTACATTGGTCAGGATAATCTTTCATATGGTCAGCAAAGCCATCCAAGATCCTCCCCATCTGTACTTTGACCCCGGTTTCAGGGATATATTTACGAAATACTGTAGTACAATTAGGAGGGGAAAATATAGCTTCAGAAACATCTTTCCCTACCTTCCGCCTATCAATATCAAAGGCAGCTACTACCTCTATATCAGAGGGCTCATATCCGCCAATATCCCAATGCATTAGACCGATAGCCTCTCGGCCATCCTTGCCTCTATAATAGTTTATACCTTGGACTAAAGAACTGCTACAGTTCCCTACTCCTGCAATAGCAATTTTAATCTTTTTCATTTTTTATTCCTCCTTTTTAATTTTTAAAAACATCTCTAAACCGTTTAACACTACTTTTATTCTGTTTCACAAAAAAATAAATATAAAAAATATTTATATATATTTTAGGTTTATATTTTTATTTATTTAAGTATTTAATCGCATCTCCCACAGTCTTCATCTTTTCCGCATCTTCGTCTGGAATTTCTAAATTAAATTCTTCCTCAAAAGCCATTATAAGGTCAACTATATCTAAAGAATCTGCGCCCAGGTCATCAAGAAAAGAAGAATTTTCGGTAATTTTGCTTTCATCAACTCCTAATCGATCTACGATTATCTTTTTTATTCTGTCCATGGATTCCATTCTATTCTTTCACCTCCCTTCACATTATCATGCAACTACCACCTTTAAAACAACCCTACTCCCCTCAGAGAAAAGGTTTTAAAAGGAGGGGAGTAGGGGATCGATAATCCGGATCTGTTCTTTTAGTCCTTCCCGGATCACCGAATAATTTTACCACCTAAATTTACTCGAGCCACAAGAAATAAAATCAAGAAATTGATTAAAAATTCTCTTTAATTTTTTCATTTTTTAACTCTCCTCTCTTTTTAATTCCCTGCTCCCCGATCGGCAACCCGGTTAGTAGTCTACGAGACAGTTCAATTGAATCAAGGGAAATTATTACAAAAAGCCCTAATTCAATATCGCAACCTCTCCTAATTAATCCGGATCACCGGAAGATTATTCCTTCTTATTTATTTTAATTGAGCAGATTCGCTATGATAGTTATACCTTCCCCTGGCTCTTTCTATATTCCCATAATCCCTATGTTTTAAGCTGGCAGCAGCAGAGGTTCCTACCATTTGAAAAAGACTACTTCCTATAGCAATATTATAAGGAACTCCAAAAACTGCATTAAGCAAAGGTACTAAAAAATTTATCCTTTACTTTTTTATACTCTAAATTATAGAAAATTTAAGGTAGAACTACTCCGTTCCTGGTTGCTTCGAGAACCGCTTTAGCTGATTCGGTAATACCAAGGGGGAAACCAATGATTTTATATATGAAGAGGAATCCAACCACCCATAAAATAAGCATACAAAGAATCCACAGGATAAATCCATATTTTACAAAATCAATAGGATGAATTATTCTTTTATTTGTACCCGGATAAGCGCTAAGAGCATAAACGATAGCATTATTTGGGGTACCTACGATAAGAAAATGGGCAAAAGAGGTAGCAAAGGCAGTAGCTAATCCGACTGCCCAGGGTTCTCCTATTCCACCGGAGAGGATGCCCATAGGGATGGTAATTGGGCCTAGGAGGGTGGTAGTAGCAGCATCACTCATAAAATTAGTCATCACCCCAGAAAAAAGGCTTGCTCCCACCAGTAAAGGCATCTCCCCATTTACTCCTAAGGATTGGATTCCACTTAAGAAGAATTTAGCCAACCAAAGGGCTGCTCCACTACCTTGTAATAAAGCCCCCATGGTAAGTGCCCCACAATACATTAACCAGGCATCCCAGGATATGTTGGTCAAAATCTTCTTCCAATCTACTACTCGAAAAACAACTGGAATAATGAGGGCAAGTAAGGCAGGTCCACCTAATCCTAAGACCTTACTCTTGGTTATCCATAAAAAGAGAATTGTTAACATCATCAATAAGATTAATATCTCATTAAACTTCATCGCTCCCATAAGTCTGTTTTCTTTTTTTATGGCTTCCAGTCCGGGGGTTAAATCTTTTATCTTGGTTTTAGGAAACATAAAAAGTAGATAAACTACTACTACTACGGCTAATATAGGAACCAAGGGCATTCCGTAAGCCATCCACTGGGTAAAACTCATAGACACATTGTAATTATCGAAGAAACCCATCATAATAGCATTACGACCACCTGCTGCCGGTGAGCCAACTCCACCCACATTAAGAGCAAAACAAAGGGTAAGAAGAAGTAGTTTGGCCAGCTGAGGATCTTCTTTTATCTGTAATCCTTTATCATTTGCCCCTTTTAGAGCCCCAGCATAGATAATAACCATAACCGGAGTCATAAAGGCGGCAATAGCATGAGCAGATACGAAGGCACCTAAGATAGACATACTAATAGCAATTACAAAAAGGGGGAATTTAAATCCCTTTACCCATCCTAAAATCCAGCTGGCCAAACGTTTATGTAAACCAACTTCGGTCACTACCACCCCCATAGCCAAAACACCCAAAAGAAAAAGAGGGGCATCTCCACAAAATGTTTTCCCTATTTCTACCTTGGGAAGTAAGCAAAAAAAATAAGCTAAAAAAGGCATAAGGATACCGACTAGTCCGATAGGTAGTGCTTCGGTAGTAAAAAATATGGTAGCCATAGGAATTATCCCTAAAATTAATTTTGCCTTCCAGGCAGCTTGAGAAATACTACCGGCTACTCCCGTTTTTATCATATTATCGGCAAAACCATATTCTTGCACAACTTTTTTTAGACTTTCAGGTATGGGAACAATAAAAGCGATAAACGCAAAAATGGCAACTCCTATAAATAACCAGAGCATCTTACTATCCAGTAAAATACCATTTTTAAGAGTGTTTTTATTTTTTTCTTCCATTTATTATAATATACTCCATTTTTGCTACTACTTAGAAATTTAATATTAATTTCTTATTTTTTGAATGTATGAAAACCGGGTTTTATAAAAACACCGGGTAAAGCTAATATTCTTGGGCTTTTACCTACATACTTTTCAGAAGCTTTTAGGGCATCTTTAAAGGTATTTGCAGGTATGCATCCCATCCCTCTTGCATAGCCAGGTTCTCTTGCTCCTGCAATGTAAATTGCTGAAGTATGATTATGAGCAATAGAACCACAAGAGACCATTGAAAATCCATGGAAAGCACCATAAGCATAACAATATCTATATTTATAGATATATTCAGGTCGATTAGAAACTTCTTCAGCAAATCTCATAATTCTGAAAAAATTAGCTACTTTCTGTAATTTATTATAAATTTCTCTATAGGAAGGGAACCACTCATCATTAAACCATCCATTACATAACGAAGCAGTTATTATTACACCATTTTCCCTAAAAATATCATAATTACGTGTAAGTTGAGCTCCAATTGCTTGAAGCATCAAAATTGGATTAGTACCGTGCCCAGGTCCATAATGGAAAACTCTTGGTTCACCAAAAACTAAAATATCAAATTTATCCTCTATATCTAAATATACATTGGTTCTTTTATCCGCTAATTTCCAGCTCTCTTCTTGTACTTCGTCTCCATCACCACAAAATACACCAAGAACCTGGTTATCAGTTCCTAATACTGCATCAACAAAGAAAAACTTTTTACCCATTCCCTCTTCTATTGCTTTTCCAATTGCATCAAATCGTTTTCGCATTCCACTTTCAGTGTAATTAACTGGGATAAATTCTGGTGCATGCATAACAGAAGGACAATGATGGTCAGCTATTGATCTCCAGCTGGTCATACCAGTTGCAATCATTTTATAACCACCGCTGTAACCTCCATAAGGATTTCCCAATACATGCCCAATTGAAATGGCAATATCAGCATCGACTACAGATTTTCCTACTTCAATAACATCGCCCAATTCATCATATCCATAATTTACCAAATTCCTTTTATCTTCACAATCATGCCAGGTTAATCGGTCTGGCCAAAAATAATTTACAACATCCTCTCCTAAATACCAATCTAATTCTTCCTTAGTATTTTTTCGATGTAGTCCACTACATATCATTAAAGTAATATCTTTCTTTTTTATTCCTCCTTTTTCTAACTCTTGAATGATCAAAGGAATACAAACTTTTCTATGTGCCTCTTTATGTGCTCCACCTTTTACCCGATCAGGGCATAGAATGATTGCTTTTTCCCCAGGGGAGACAAGTTTTTTTAATGGAGACCTATTCAATGGATTTTCTAATGCCTCTAGAGTTGCTTTATAAGGATCGACAGCTGGTGGATCATGCCTTAAATCCTCTGGGCTTATTACAGTTGCACTTTCCGGAACTTCGATCTCCATCATTGTATCTCCATATTCAATTTTACAGCTTTTCATAAATTTTCCTCCTGTTTTATTAATAATTTATTAAAAACCACTACTACCTTCAAAGAAAGTGGTAATGGTTAAATAAATTACCCTCGTTATCAAAATACATATCTTGTAAATTACTAATGATTTCAATGTATTTATTTACTTTTGCTAGGTCAATCAAAGCTTCTGATATCCATATTTCTTCTATTTTCAGTGTATTACGGATGCGAACGATTCTAATCCCTTTTTTATAATCACGATTACACGTCATAATTCCAGCTTTTATTGCAAGTAAATCATTTGACAATATCATAGGTATTTTAACTGGACCTGTTACTGTAGAAGTAAGTGCATTAGGATATGTTTCTTCTAATTTTATCTTATTCATAGCTCTTTGCGTAATAAAATCAGCATGACCTACTCCAGTGGCATTACCTTTAGATTCCTTAGTTAGATCGAGTACTGCTATTTTAGATATATTGGGACCACCAGATATATAGGGGGTAGCGTAACGACCTATAATATTGGTATCCATTCCCCCGCCACTAATATTTTTCCCTATTTCATCTACAATAAGAACATCAAGATCTTTAAACATGATCTGCGGCATATGCTCTTTAGCTATCTTCAAAAGTACAGGTTCCATATCTTTAATTTCTTTAGTTCTTAACGCAATACATTCAAATGTTTCATCATAAGCATTTTCAATAATACCTATAGCAAAAGCAATATTTAGTTTATTAAGTACTACATCGGTAATTTCTGTTATATTTCTGTGCATTTTCCCAAAACCTAAAGTATGACAAGCTTCTGCTCCTTTTTGTTTACCTAAACCAACAGCAATTATTTTTTGTATACCGCTTTCAACTTCAGCCCTAAAGGCTGTATGTGGCTTTATTCTATTAACAACTATTAATGCATCCATTTTAACTGCATTTTTATCTACATAAACATCCACATGGCTTACTGTTTTTCCTATTTTTACTACATCCATTGAAGAAAGGATTGGAGCCTTTAAATATTCTTCAGTAATACCAAGCTTATTAAGAATTTGCCTTTGTCCTTTTGCTCTTGCTCCCCCATGACTGCCCATACAAGGAATAATATAAGGCTGTGCTCTCACCTCTCTAATATTTCTAACAATTTCTTTAATAATTAGGGCAATGTTAGCAATGCCTCTACTCCCAGCCGTGATGCCAACTTTTTGATTCGCTTTTACCCTATCAAGCATTCCTTCTTTATGTATCTCGTTATTTATGCGTAATGGTAATTCTTTTTTTGTAATCTTCTTTTTATCAAATATTTGTCTTATTTTGACAAACCGCGGGATTTTAACGGGTGTTAATATTTCTTCAATAACATCCATATATTTTCCTCTTCATATCAGAATTTACCACTAATAATATTTCTATATAAGATAAACTCTATAAATAGTCTTTAATATTAAAAGATAATCAGTCGTTACTTTTTACTAATTTTTTTGCAAAATAATATTAAGAATTTATAAAATTTTATATATAAGCGTCAAATTATTATCCTTTCTTATTTAGTTCATTTAGTACCTCTATTAAAAATCCAATTTTATTTTCAGTGCCAAAATAAGCCCAAGTTTTTCCTTTATTTACACCTACAGCAGAGCCAGACTGGATCATTTTAAAATTATATTCATCTAAATACTGTTTAGTTTCTTGCAGATCAGCTACTTCAAATTTTAAATGATGGATGCCTTCTCCGTGTTTTTCTAAAAAGTCAAACCAAACACTCTTTCCCGAAATAGGCTGAATAATTTCCAATTCTACATTTCCTATATCTGCAAAGCAAAACTTGGCTGAAAAATCAGCGGGTTTACCATAATAAGTCATTTCTATATTATCACTTTTCATGTTTTTGGGAGGAAAATCTATTATTTTAAAAGGCCCTATACCTAATACATTTGTCAATATATTAAGTGTTCTTTCCAAATCCCTAACCACAATTCCAATATGTAAAAATTTTTTAAATATTTCTTTAGGATCTTTTTTCTTTTTCATGTTCACACCTCTTAATTTAAATAATTTTTGTTTACGATAAAAGAGCAGTCTTTATTTTTTAAAATTGCTAATACATTTTCAATTGACATTTTTGCCATAAGTTTAAGGGCTTTCTGGGTATGCCCTCCAATATGGGGCGTAACTACAACGTTATTAAGTTTAAATAATGGTATTTGTCCTGGTGGTTCTTGTTTAAATACATCAAGACCTGCTCCAGCAATCTTATCCTTCATTAATGCTTCATACAGCACTTTTTCATCAATCAGCTTCCCGCGCGCTGTATTAATAATGACAACACTGCACTTCATTTTATTTATATTTTCTTCATTAATTATTCTTTCTGTTTCTTTGGTAACAGGAAGATGTAAGGTAATATAATCCGATTCTGCAAATATTTTATCCAGAGTAGTTACTTCTATTTTGTGTTCTTCCGTAAATTGTTTATCAATGAAGGGATCATAAGCCATTATTTTCATTGAAAAACCTCTTGCTCTTAATGCAACTTCTTTTCCAATAGCACCAAGCCCAATAATACCCAACGTTTTGCCCGTTAAACCAATTCCAATAGTTCTTATCCATTTTCCTCCACGTACTTTTCCATCTAATTGCGGAATTTTACGTGAAACAGCTATCATTAAACCTAAAGCTAAATCCGCTACTGCTGGCGCATTAACACCCGGTGTATTAGTTACAATAATTCCTTGCTTTCCTGCTGCTTCAATATCAATGCTTTCATAACCTGTTCCATATCTTGAAATAACCTTCAATGTCCTTGGTGCCAATTTTAATAAATCAGGAGCATATAACTCAACACCTGCGATAATACCATCTACATCTTGCCAAAGTTTTAATATCTCTTCCCGCTGTAAGGTTCTATTATAAGGATTATATATAACCTCATCCACTACTTTCTCTAAAAATTCTCTACTTTTTTTCATGGTAGGTTGATTAAAAGCAGGCGAACTAACGAGTATCTTCATTATTATTTTAATTCTCCTTTCTTTAGCCTACATTATTGTCTAATATGTTTTACTGTGCCAACTTGTCTTCTCTCTACTTAGCTACACGTTTAAATACATCAATACGTGATATAAAAATCGAAACTACTGACAAAATTAAAAAAAACAAGCTAATAGGACGAGTAAAAAATATTGAATAACTGCCTTCAGATAAAAGCAATGATCGTCGCATTGATACTTCTACTATGGGACCCAAAATAATTGCCAGAAGCATTGGCGTTACTGGAAAATCTGCTTTTCCAAGGACATAAGCAATCGCTCCAAAGACAATTGCCACTTTTATATCAAAGGTTGTATTGTTAACTGCATATGCACCCGTAACACAAAGAATAATTAAAATAGGAAGTAAAAGGTTAATTGGGACTTTTACAACATTTGCAAACACTTTTGCGAAATAATAACCTTGTAAAAACATAAAAACATTAACCAATATTAGTCCAACCATAATTGTATATACAATATCCCCCTGGTTCTTAAATAACTCCGGTCCTGGCCTAAGACCTTGCATCATTAGTGCGCCTAATAATACTGCAGTAACGGTATCTCCTGGTATTCCAAGAGTTAATAATGGGATTAATGTGGCCCCGGTTACTCCATTATTGCCAGCTTCGGCGGCAGCTACACCATCAAGATGCCCTGTTCCAAACTTTTCAGGAGTTTTTGACACTCTCTTAGCTTCGTTATAACTCAAAAAAGATGCTATGGCTGCTCCGGTACCAGGAATTGCCCCTATGAAAGTCCCAATAGCACTTGATTTAATAATAGTTTTCCAATACTTTCTTATTTCTTCAAAAGATAGTTTTTTATCATCCCTTATTTCCTTTTCTATTATCTGATAATCTAAATCTACCAGGGCAACCTTGTTTAGAATTTCAGATATAGCAAATAAGCCTATCAAGGCAGGAATTAAATTAACACCACCGGCTAGATATTCATATCCAAAAGTTAAGCGCGGTATTCCACCTATAGGATCCAAGCCAATCATTGATATATACATTCCTAAAAGACCCATTATAATTCCTTTAAGGATATTTTTACTACTCACACTGGAAATAATGGTAAGCCCAAAAATAGCTAACGAAAAATATTCAGCAGCTCCAAATCTTAATGCAAAACGAGCTATTTGAGGTGCTAGTATTAATAAAATTAAAGCACTAAAAATTCCAGCTATCACCGAAGCAACTAATGCCATTTGTAAAGCTTTACCCGCCTGCCCTTTTTGCGATAAGGGATACCCATCCAAAGTAGTTGCAGCTGATGCAGGAGTTCCTGGTGTTTTAAGCAAAATAGCGCTGATAGAACCACCATATATTCCTCCACAATATACTCCTAAAAGCAATAAAATGCCTGTTACAGGATTCATTCCAAAAGTTAACGGCAATAACAAGGCAACACCCATTGTTGCCGTTAATCCTGGTAGAGCACCAATAAAAATACCTATTGATAGTCCAATATTTATAAATAAAAAATTGTTCCATGTAAATAAATTTGTTAAGATTCTTAAAACATTCTCTAACAACTTCTATCCCTTTTATCTTTTAGATAATTAAGGTAACTGAACATATAGTAAATTTTTAAATATATAGTAAATAAGAAATACTAAAACAATTAAAATTAAATAAGAATAACATTTCCTTGCTTTTAATAAAAATAAATCTGCTCCCATTATAAGAATAGAAGAAAGGATAAAACCTAATATTGGGAACAGGAAAACATACGCAATCATTGAAAAAAATAATAATATTACTCTAACTTCTTCCTTTATATCTAGTTCAAATTTCTCTTTTTTTATCCTATTATTGTTTATATTCTTTTTACTTTTTAAAAAAGTTTCTAAAACTAATGCTGTACTTGCAAACATTAACATTATAGAAATAGTTCTTGGGAAAAATCTCGGACCTATTTTTGTAATTCCTGGTTCTTTTATCTGATATGGAATAGCAAACCAAACAAAAGCACCAAACAAAAAAAAGAATATACCAAAAATTCTATTTATCCCTTGTGAATTCATGAATTCATCATCTCCACAGATTTTTCAATATGTATTTATAATTTTATTGTATGTATCTGTAAATTCTTTAATTTTCTCTTCTGATAATGTGGGAATAGATTCGGCAGTATATCTTTCACAAATATTAAGCCCTGACATTAAACCTTTTAAATTCATACTAATTGGGTTACTAACATATCCAAATAATTTCACTATTTCAATGATCTTATTTTGATTTTTCTGGGCCTGTTTTATATTTCCTTCTTTCACGTATTTATGTATTTCCAACTCCAATTCGGGTGCAACATTAGGAATGGGACACATGCTGCCATCTGCTCCCGAAAGTATACTTGCTAATACAAAAGGTGCCCTACCCTGAAAAACTTTAAATTTACCTGATTGTGCTTTAGCCAAAATTTCCTGGAAATAAACAAAATCTCCGCTACTGTCTTTTATTCCTATAATATTTTCTTCCTTGCTTAATTTAGTAACCGTTTCCACAGATGCCCTATTTTTTGTTAAAGCAGGAATATTATAAATCATCACAGGTAATTTACTCTTATTTGCAAGTTGTATATAAAAATCTTCAATAGCACACTGAGGGAGGGGATAATAAAAAGGAGGTACATTTAAAATGGCGTCCGCTCCCAATCTGTAGGATACTTCAATATTTTTATAAACGGATTTTACAGGAGATCCTCCTGTTCCAACTATAATAGGACACATATTATTTACTTCTTTCACTGCCGTTTCGATTGCTAATGCATAATTTTTATGATCTAAAACTATACCCTCTCCAGCCGTTCCTAAAATCATAATTCCATTACAACCTGCGTCAATTATTCTGCGAATTAATTTACAATAAGCTAATATATCTAAATCTCCTGTTTTCTTTAAAGGCGTAGCTATTGCAGGAATAACTCCGTGTAATTTTTTAGTAATACTCATTTTACTTATTCATCCTTTCTTTATATTTGATATTATTTAGGCAGGATAACCAGAGGATAACTGCATTATCCTGCCTGCCTTTCGAATAATAATTATTTTTTTCATATTACTCAGTTGCTAAACCTAGAACATCAATAGTTTCGCCAGTAGTTTTAATTTGTTTTGTTAATTTTTCCCTCACTTCTTTACCAGAAATAGGATTCATTTTTATATCGATTTTTTTAGCGAATTCAATAAATCTCGAATCTTGCATCATAGCGTAAAATTTATCGTGTAATATTTTTACAATTTCAGGATCAACTCCCTTAGGAGTTAATATAAATTTCCAAACGCTAAAATCTAAATCATAACCTTGTTCTTTAAATGTAGGCACATCTGGAATTAAGTAATATCTTTCAGGGGAAAAAATATTTAGCATGAGTAGATCTCCGCTTCTTACATAAGGTAATAATTCACCAGGATGGGCAGCAATTATATCTATATGACGACCTAGCAACGCCGTAATTGCAGGTGCTCCGCCTTTATAAGGTATGTGTGTAGACTCAATTCCTGCTTTTCCAAAGAAGGCTGCTTGTGATAAATGAGGCAAACTTCCTGTACCCGAAGAACCATACTTAATATTTTTTTTAGCATTCTTTAAATCATCCAAAGACTTATAGTTAGAATTAGAGTGCACAGTTAAAACAATAGGTTCATAAGAAAGCCCAATTACAGTTTCAAAATCATCCAAACTATAGGATACATCTCTCATTTTAGGTTGAGTAGTAAAGACTCCTACCGCGTTTAACATAATGGTGTACCCATCAGGTTTTGCTCCTTTAACTTCAGTAGTAGCAATTGTTCCTCCTGCACCAGTTCGGTTAACAACAACCAACGGTTGCCCAAAATAATCTTCTGCAATTGAGGCAAAGATGCGTAACAATGTATCGCTACTTCCTCCGGCTGCCCATGGACCAATAATTTTAATCGGTTTAACAGGATATTTAACATTACTACCAATGCTAACTGTACTAATAGCTATAAATAATAATGAAACTACCACAATTAATGTCATTAAAGTTTTTTTATTAAACATTTTTTTCACTCCTTCAATAATTTTATTTTTTAATAATAGTGAACACTTTTACCTAACTAAAATTTTTAAAACTACTAAACCTCCTTTCATGAAAGCCAAATGCAAATTTTATTTTCTATGGGGACTACATTGACTTTTTCACTTTTATTTCCCCCATCTTTCATTTTAACTCTCTGTTATAAAATAAATTCACTTTTTTTACAGAGGCATTTCGGCATTACCTTACCTCTCCTTTATTTGTTTCCTTAGCTCTTCCTTTTTAGCCTTATAGAACTGGGAAAGATCTT
>JABUBN010000317.1_pt1 | contig 14139 bp, 13 predicted proteins | sample 7240341 | NCBI WGS metagenome assembly JABUBN01 (sample SAMN07256345, study PRJNA390944) | subsurface metagenome | isolation source: Methane hydrate marine sediment | place: Pacific Ocean: Eastern North Pacific, ODP site | reverse complement strand
CAAGGATCGAAAATATACCGCCCTTTATGAAGCGTCTTGCTCATTGGGTAAGGTTCAGGTCCGAAATATGGGAACTATAGGGGGAAACCTGTGTACTGCCTCACCAGCAGCCGATTCTGCGCCGGCGCTTTTGGTTTTTAATAGCCGGGTGAAGCTCACCAGCGCCCAAGGAGAAAGGATTATTAACCTTGAAGATTTTTTTAAGGGCGTCAACTTAACAGCTATGGCTCCCAATGAGATCATGACAGAAATACAGATCCCATCGATTAACAAAGGGATGGGAAGTGCTTTCATGAAAATTACAAGGGTTGGTGCAGACATCTCAAAAATAAGTTGTGCTGTGGCCCTAGAACGGCAAGGGGATATTTGTGCTTCATGCAAGATTGCCATGGGGGCTGTTGCTCCTGTGCCCATGAGGATTGACCAGGCCAATAGAATCGTTATTGGGAAAAAAGTCAACGCTTCCCTTGTAGAGGAAATGGGAAAAAAGGTCTCTGAGGAGATTAACCCTATCACCGACATACGATCCACTACAGAGTACAGGAGAAAGACAGCCACCATTCTGTTGAAAGATGTTTTTTGGAAGGCATGGCATCGGGCTGGAGGAGATAAATGATGAAAAGGAAGATAGTGAACTTCAAAGTAAACGGTGAACTTCATGAAGTCCTGGTCGAATCAAATGCCCTCTTAGTCAATGTTTTAAGAGAGGAACTGGGACTGACCGGTACTAAATACAGTTGTGGCACAGGCCAATGTGGGTCGTGTACTGTTTTAGTGAATGGAAAACCAGCGTTAAGTTGTCTCATGTTAGCCGTAGCAGTAGACGGGGCAGACATTGTGACTATTGAGGGGCTGGCTAAGCCAGATGGATCCCTTGAACCTGTTCAAGAGGCATTTCTGGATCATAGTGCCATTCAATGCGGTTTTTGTACACCCGGAATGGTAATTATGGGCAGAGATCTTTTAAATACAAACTCTAATCCCTCTGAATCAGAGATTCAGGAGCACATCAAGGGAACCCTGTGCAGATGTACTGGGTATACCAGTATAGTGAGAGCCATTAAAAGCTGCGGTAAATAATAAGCAACGTATACCTGACTTGCTATAGAGATAGTTTTTCAACAGAGGCTGGGAGGCCACAAATGAACGAGGTAGATTACATAATTCCAAAAAATCTAGAGGAAGTTTTTAGAGCCGTTGAGAAAAAGAAGAGGAAGATAAAGTTCATCGCTGGTTGCACGAATGTTATCCCTTATATGCGGGAAGAAGCGATATCGCCGGAGCTTCTCATTGATCTCAGTAGTCTCGAGAATCTGAACTATATAAGGGAAGAAAATGGAATTATAGCGATAGGAGCGTTAACAACCATTTCGAAGTTAACTGCATCCGAGATAATTCGAAACCAGAGCCCAATCCTCTTCTCTGCAGCCAGCCTTTTGGGTAATCCCTTAACCCGGAATCGAGCTACCATTGGAGGAAACCTGGCCGATGCCTCCCCCGCTGCAGACATGGTGCCTCCATTGCTGGCACTAGAAGCCTTTGTTCATACCAAGCGTGGTGAAGGGGAAGGGAGAGAAATTTCTCTGGATAAGTTTTTCCTGGGACCGAATAAAACGGTATTGGCTGAGGATGAGATAATCACACACATCACCTTTTCGAGGCCAAAAGATTCGGCAAGGGGTATTTATATCAAACTGGGGTTAAGGAATTCCATGGCAATTTCTGTAGTGAGCATCGCTTTGATGATTGAAATGGAAGGAAAGGTGTGCCAGAAAGCCAGAGTGGCCCTAGGTGCTGTTTCACCAACACCGATTCGTGTTTACCGTTTGGAAAAGAACCTTGAAGGAAAGGAGATCGACCAAAAGATCATTCAAGAATGCTCTGTCATTTTAAAAGAAGAAACCTCACCAATAAGCGATATTCGGGCCTCAGCTGAATACCGAAAATTGGTAACATCGGTATTGTTCAAAAGGGCCATTCAGGGGGCTTTAAACGGAGAGAAGACATGAAAACTTACCTCATAGAAATAAAATTAAACGGGGAGTGGCAAAAGGCAGAAGTAACCGCCAGAGAAACGCTTATTGAAGTTCTCAGGAACAAATTGGGGGCAACAGAAGTAAAAAATGGCTGCGGCAAAGGTGACTGCGGCTCCTGTGCTGTCATCTTGGATGGAAAAGCGGTAAACTCCTGTCTCACCCTGGCCTTTCAGGCAAATGGCAAGGAGATAACCACCCTCAGAGGGATAGGAGACGAGAAAAAGCCTCACCCTATTCAAAAAAGTTTTGTTCAAAAAGGGGCCATTCAGTGTGGGTTTTGTACAGCTGGTATGGTCGTATCTGCCAAGGCGCTTCTAGATCAGAACCCAAAGCCTAGCCGCCGGGAAATCAAGGAGGCTATCTCTGGGAACCTCTGCCGGTGTACTGGGTATGAAAAAATCATCGATGCCGTTCAAGATGTAGCCCTGGAAAGTAAACCATAGTATCGGAGAAGATTCATCATGTCGGACGCACAAAAAAAAGAGAAATCCTCCCAATCTGGACATAAGATCATAGGCAAACCCTTGGCCAGGCATGATGCCTGGGACAAGGTATTTGGAAAAACGGTCTATGCTGATGACTATTTTCTTCCTGGGATGCTCTATGGAAAAGTCCTGAGGAGCGAGTATGCTGCAGCAAATATATTATCAATAGACACTAGTGAGGCGGAAAAGCTGCCTGGAGTAAAGGCGGTCATGACCGCCAAAGATGTTCCTAACAATGAAACGGTCACTCGCTTTGGACAGACCCATAGTGTGGGCGGGTTTGAAGGGCTCTACCGGGTTCTAGCTTATAAAAAAGTTAGATTCAGGGGAGAAGCAGTAGCCCTTGTTGCAGCTGAAACAGAGGTGATAGCCCAAAAAGCATTGAAATTGATCAAGGTCGACTACAAGCCCCTACCCGGTGTGTTCGACCCTATCGAGGCCAAGAAGCCAGGTGCATATAAAGTAGGGGAGAGTGAAAGCAACGTAATTTGCAGCTACAAGGTAAGGAAGGGTGATGTAGAAAAGGGTTTTGCACTATCAGATGTAATTGTCGAAAACACCTACCGTGTACCTGCTCAAGATCATGCCTATATTGAGCCTGAATCGGGAGTTGCCTGGATAGACGATGATGGAGTCATTACAATCCGTGTGTCAACTCAGGTTATAGAACACTTCAGGGAAGTTGCTGAAGTACTGGGCCTTCCCCATAATAAGGTCAGGGTCATAGGGACCATGATAGGAGGGGGATTTGGTGGCAAGGAAGACATCACGGTAGAAACCTGTCTTGCCCTCCTTACCTGGAAGGCCAAAAAGCCTGTGAAGCTCACCTATACACGGGAAGAATCGATCCTTGCTCACAGCAAGCGCCATCCATATTTCATGAAATACAGGACAGGAGCAACAAATGATGGGAAACTGATGGCCTTAGAGGCTGAGTTGATCTCCGATGCAGGCGCGTATGTCTATTTAAGTCCGTGGGTACTCCTTTACTCAACAGTAGGTGCCACAGGGCCTTATGACATTCCCTATGTCAAAGTCGACTCCTACACAGTTTTAACCAACAACACTTTCTCGAGTGCCATGCGGGGCTTTGGGGTGCCGCAGGTATGTTTTGCCTACGAGTCCCAGATGGATGAGTTGGCCCTGCGTTTAAATCTTTCACCTCTCGAGATTCGGAAAAAGAATTATTTGCGGAAAGGGAAAGCGCTGGCAACAGGACGGGTACTGGATCATTACGTGGCATTTCCTGAGACAGCCGAGAAGGCCCTGGCAGCTCTGGGGGAGCAATCGAAACCAAAATCGCCTGCAGAGAAAATCGGCCGGGGCATAGCCTCTGGCATGACGAGCTATGGGCGGATGGTTTTTCTCCATGATACATCAAGGTCTTACGTCAGCATCGAGCTGGATGGAAGCGTTACGGTGAGGTGTGGGGTTCAGGACCTTGGGGGTGGGCAGGCCTCATCCCTGGCGCAGATAGCAGCCGAGGTGCTGGGTGTTCCGATGAAAGACATTAAGGTTTATATTGCGGATACGGCGTTGACTCCTCTGGCCGGGACTACAACGGCTACGCGCCAGCTTTACATGTCCGGGAATGCCACACTGAAGGCAGCCAAAGAAATAAAGAAAAATCTTTTGAATAAGGCGGCTGATATTCTGGAAGTAAAGCCTGAGGGTCTTGACCTTCAAGACAAGAAAGTGGTGGTCAAGGAGGTGCTTGACCAGACTATTCCCTTGACAGATGTGATAGCGGCCTGTGCTTCTGATGGCATTCCCCTTTACAACGTAGCACAATTTAACGCTCCTTTCAGGGAGTTGATCGACTTTAGAACAGGCCAAGGCCAGGTCTTTCCGGATTTCACCTTCGGAACGCACGCCGCAGAGATTTCTGTTGATGTTGAAACGGGAAAGATCAAGGTACTCAAGCTTGTTGCATGTTTAGATGTGGGCAAGGCTATCAATCCTCTTAGTGTGGAGGGCCAGCTTGAGGGAGGTACTATCCAGGGTTTGGGATATGCCCTGATGGAAGATGTAGTTCTTAAAAAGGGAGTTACTCTAACCCCATCATTATCGGAATATCTCATTCCCACATCTCTTGATGTTGTGGATGTTGATAAAGTTATGCTTGAATCAGGAGATGGAGTCGGGCCTTTTGGCGCCAAGGGAATAGGAGAACCATCCATGACCTCAATTGCACCGGCAGTTGTCAACGCAGTGTGTGATGCCTTGGGTATCCGGGTTTTCGATCTACCTTTGACGCCAGAAAAGATCGTCAAAGCTCTTAAAAAGAGTTAATAGAACACTTTTATGCTTTTACTCTGTAGATTTAAGATATCATGAATTTAAAAAAAAGAGTCATAGCTGCTTCAATATATAACGGTCAGGGAAAAATTATAGCCGCAATTAGGGCCACGGTTCCAAAGCAAAGGATGGAAAGGTGACGAATGCAAGAGATAATGAAACAAATCCTCGAAACTGCTCGTTTGATTTCAGAGCAAATTTCAATCAGGAGACTGGGAGATTAATATGGCAGTAAAAGACATTGGAATGCATGATATAAACAAGCCGCTCCTTTTTTCCGGTAATCAGGCAATGGCTCGCGGGGCGATCGAAGCGGGAGTGGCTTTCGTTACTGGTTATCCAGGAACACCTAGCACTTATTTGATAGAGGCCCTTTTGAAGACTTCTGATTTGGGGTTTCGGGTGGAGTGGTCTGTTAATGAAAAGGTGGCCTTTGAGGTTGCTACAGGAGTTTCCTGGGCAGGGCTTAGAAGTTTGGTCACGATGAAAATGTCCGGGCTTAACGTGGCTTCGGATGCCTTTCTATCAGTGCAGTATAGTGGTGTGAATGGAGGATTGGTCCTTTATGTGGCGGATGATCCGAACACTTACTATGGGATGGTGGAGCAGGACTCCAGGCATTATGCACGGTTGGCAGCGGCTCCAATGATGACTCCTTCTTCGCCACAGGAGGCTTTGGATTATACACGTCGTGCTTTCGATCTTTCTGAACAGATAGGAAGGCCGGTGATGATTCTAATTACCACCCCGTTGGCCAATACATCTGAGCCAGTGACCTTAGGGAAGATAAAATCGATCAAGCGGGAACCTTCTTTTGAATTTAACATTGCGAGATATGCCAAGGCTGGGCCTGCAGCTTGTGTGCAGCAGCATAGGGATACACTCTCTTCTCTTGAGCAATTTGGATCATTAACAGATGATCTCAACCCACTAACCCTAACAGAAAGCAGAATTGGGTTCATCACTCAAGGAATTACCTGGAATTACCTCCAGGAAGCAGTGCACTTGAATAGCCTAAAACCCTGCACTTTGAAATTGGGAGTTGCCAATCCATTACCTAAAGAGAAAATCAAAACCCTTCTTTCAAAAATAGATACTGTGGTTGTCTTGGAAGAGCTTGAACCGATTGTTGAAGAGACTGTACTGGCTCTTCGGGCGGAAGTCGATCATCCGGTCAAGGTAATCGGCAAAACTCATGGACCGCTGTCCTTGACGGGCGATTACAATGTAGATGTGGTTCTTTCAGTCCTTCATGAGATATATGGGGATCAAATTAAGCTGCCTGAGATATCTGATGATCTTTCCAGGCAAGTTCAAGCCCTCAAAGTCAAACGGCTAAACACATTTTGTACAGGATGTCCCCATAGAGCTACCTATTATGCTCTGAATCAGACAATTGAAAAGCTTGGATACAAAAAGGAAGAAGTCATAATCACAGGAGATATTGGCTGCACGATTCTCGGAATGAACGAACCATTTCAAGCGTGCTGGACTGAAATTTGCATGGGGTCTAGCATTAGCTTGGCCCAGGGATTTAAATACGCGGGGATTAAAAATCCAGTGATCGCCACAATCGGCGACTCAACTTTTTTCCATTCGGGAATTCCTGCTCTCCTCAATGCTTCTCACAGCAGAACGAATATGACTATCATCATCCTTGATAATTCTTGGACAGCTATGACGGGTATGCAGCCTCATGTGGGCACGAAGCCCTATTCTGAGGACAAGCGTATTATTATGATTGAAGAAATCGTCAGAGCTGCAGGCATTGAGAATGTCAGAAGAGTCAACCCTTATCAAATAAAGAGGATGATCCCCATTCTAATGGAAGCCATTTCTTCCAAGGAGATCTCGGTTGTTATTTCGGAGGCAGAATGCACTATTCAGAAAGAGAGAAGGAGAAAAACAAGAGTTTCCTTGAAAGTCAGGCCAGAGAAGTGTGCTGGTCTTGATGTCTGTGAACACTCATGTATGGAAGTTCTGGGGTGCCCTTCTATTGATAGAGGGGAAGATGGAAAAGCATTTATCGACCCAACCACTTGCACAGCCTGCGGCCTATGCCATCATGTCTGTTCGTACGGAGCTGTCTAGCATGAATTTATTTTAGATGGAGGAGATATTTTAATGAAACAGTATAATTTGGTTTTGTCTGGGTTGGGCGGCCAGGGTGTTATGACAGTTTCTCAGGTGTTTGCGACTGCTGCTTTAAGGAAAAACGTTCAGGTGAAACTCTTCGAAGGGACCGGTATCTCCCAGAGAGGCGGAGGTGTTTTCAGCTTTGTAAGGTTTGGGAAGTCTAACAGCCCAAAAATCCCTCTTGGAAGGGGAGATGCCATTATAAGTCTTGAGATTTCAGAAGTCGCAAACGTTATACAATATTTGAAACAGCAGGGACAAATCTGGACGAGTTCGGGAACAATCCACGGCTATTATACTAAATTGAGCCCTGAACTTTATCCGATCCAGGATGATATAGAGGCGATGATACGGTTGAAAACTACTCATCTTCATATGATTCCTGCCGATCGACTGGCTCAAGAAGCCGGGTCAGCTCAGGCTGTCAATATGGTAATGCTGGGTGCTTTCTCCATTAGTAACTCGGTTCTGAATACCGATTCTCTCACCTGGGCAATCGAAGAGATAAACAAAAAATTTGCTACTGCAAACCTCAATGCCTTCTGGAAAGGATACGAATTTGCTAAAAAAGAGAGAGTTGCTGAATGAGAAGCCATGCTTTTGATTCCTTTTTTAAACCGAAGGCAGTCGCTTTTGCTGGCTCGATTAAGCCTGGAAAAATCGGTTATGAGATAATCAAGAGTATGAAAGAGGGAGGATATCAAGGCAAAATTTATCCAGTCAACCCTGCCGGAGGAGAAATTTTGGGATATCGAGTATTCGCTTCAATCTCAGAGCTTACCGAAGATGTTGAGCTTGTCGTTATTTCGCTCCCCCTGCGAGCTATTCTGGATACCATTAAGCAATGCGGTATGAAGGGGATCAGAGCGGCTGTTGTAATCTCCTCTGGATTTTCTGAAGTCGGCAATTATCAGGCAGAAAATGATCTGGTCACGACAGCAAGAAAGTGGGAGGTTCGAATCATTGGTCCAAACTGCGCCGGCTTGATGAATCCCTGGGCCAATCATTTTCCAAGCATTGAGGTTCGCGCTCTTCCAGGGCACACAGCATTCATAACCCAGAGCGGGGCCCTAGGAGGGGCAACCCTCGCCCTGGCTGAAGAGCGAAGGTTTGGATTCAGCAAGTTCGTCTCTTATGGAAACCGATGTGATGTGGGAGACATCGAATTGCTCTCCTATTTGGCCGACGATCCCCAGACCGGTGTTATTGCCCTCTATATTGAAGGGGTTGACAAGGGGCGAGAATTTTTACGTGCTGCTCACGCTGCCAGCATGAAAAAACCTGTCGTGGCCATCAAATCAGGTCGAACTCAGTCCGGCACAAGGGCAGTTTCTTCTCACACAGGAACACTTGCTGGAATTGACCAAATTTATGAAGCTGCTTTTCGGAAGACAGGGATCATACGAGTGGAGGGAATCGAGGAAATGTTCGATCTTTGCCAGACATTCTCTCAGTGTCTATTACCAGATGGCAATAGGGTGGCAATCGTGTCTAACGCGGGAGGACCTGGAATTCTCGCCGCAGACAAAGCAGAGAAATTAGGATTGGATGTGGCTGAGCCGTCACCTTCTTTCCAAAAAAATCTAAAGCCACATCTCTCCCCGCATGCATCGTTAAAAAATCCTATTGATCTAACCGTAGAATCTGGCTACGAAGAGTTTCGGGTTGCTCTTGAGTCTGCCCTTTCTGAATATGATGCTGCCATTGTTATTTATGTCGCAACTCCTTATCTTGATTCCAACGCTATAGCACGAGGAGTCATTGATGCAGCCAAGGTGCATCAAAAGCCCATAATCACAAATTTTATGGCTGGCCGCATCGTAAAGGACGCAGTCCGCCTTCTAAAAGAAGCGGGATTGGTTAATCTGGCCACAGGGGAACGGTGTGCTTTTGTATTGTCAAAATTGACTGAGAGAAAAAAACTTCTTGGGAGGATCGAATTTGCATCCATTGATTGAAAAGGCAAGGCGTGAAGGACGCCATCTTTTAGAGCCAGAGGTTCTAAGTCTTTTAGAAGACTACGGAATACATGTCCCTAGGTACACTTTCATCCACAATGAAGATGAGGCCCTGAAGGCCTCAAGATCCATGGGATGGCCCGTTGTTATGAAGGTCGTATCTCCTGATATAATTCATAAAACTGAGTCTGGTGGCGTTTTTATTGGTTTACAGAATGAAAAGCAGGTGAGTGAAGCCTTCTCTCAACTTTATTCACTGGAGAGTACAGAAAATAGAATTGAAGGATTAATCATTTATCCTTTTCAGAAACATGATGTGGAATTGTCTGTGGGAATGGTCAGAGATTTTCAGTTTGGTCCAGTCATCACCTTTGGCCTGGGAGGCATATGGATAGAGGTCTTTCGAGATATCGCATACGGCATCGCTCCCCTTTCACATAAAGAAGCAGAAGACATGCTCGATTCAATCCGTGCACATTCAATTCTTAAAGGGATGCGGAAGAGGTCGCCAGTAGATCGCGAGGCTCTCTGTGAACTCCTTGTTCGCCTATCTCAAATGGTAATGAAAGAAGATGTTATCAAAGAGATAGACCTAAACCCGGTTTTCCCTATGGAAAAAGGTTACTTCATCGCCGATGGGCGAGTCATCTTGTAGGATTTAAGGACAAGATGATAGGTCTTAATAATTCATAACTGGAGCGATTTTGGCCTTGGATACCATAAGGCCTACGGCATTTTTACGCGCTTTACACCTTATCTGGAGGAAACGAAATATCCAGCACATCGCACAGGGCCTCAATCAACTTGTGGTTTTGATTTTCTGTTCCGACTGTAATACGAATATGATTATCGAGACGGAAGGCCGGCCTGACAGTAACTCCCTTCTCGAGGAGGGCTTTATAAATTTCACCAGCCTTTCTCTCTATTTTTACCAGAATGAAGTTTGCATCAGAAGGGATCCACTCAAGACCCATTTCTCCAAACATCTTGTAAAGATAATCTTTGCCCTTGTTTACAATATTGATAGTCTTACGAAGGTGTTCTGTATCTTTCAAAGCTGCTATGGCGATCATTTGCGCAGCCCTGGAAACGTTGAAAGGAAGGCGAAACCGGTTGATGGCATTGATTATAGATGGGTGAGCTATTAGATAGCCGAATCTTAGGCCTGCTAAGCCCTGGGCTTTAGATAATGTTCTTAGTATTAACATATTGTTTTGGCCTGACCGAAATCGAGAAATAGTATCAGGAAAATTGGGGGTCCTGACAAAGTCGATGTAAGCCTCATCTGAAACCACAAAAACCTCTGGGGGAACACTGTCAAGAAATGAAAAGAATTCATCTCTACTCACTGACCTTCCTGTGGGGTTGTTAGGGTTGCAAACGCAAATTAATTTGGTCAGTGGAGTTATCCTCTTTACCATGTCTTCCAAGTCAATCCCATATTCCTTAAGAGGGCTATAAACACACCTCCCCCTCATAGTTTTTGTTATGATCTCATAAAGTATATAAGAGGGGTCTCCTATGATCACCTCTTGACCCTCGCCGAGAAAAGCCATGGCGATAAGATAAATCAACTCACCTCCGCCATTTCCCACAAGGATCTCTTCTTTATGGAGCCCAAGATGTTTCCCCAATGCCTTCCTCAAGTCATGGTAAGTTGGATCCGGGTAAAGATGGAGTTCTTTGAGGCAATCGTGAGCGGCCTCTATAGCTTTAGGAGGGGGACCGATAGGATTCTCATTAGAACTTAATTTAATCACATTGGTTAAGCCCAGCTCTGTTTTGATTTCCTCTATCGATCTCTCTGGAACGCAGCCTTCTGTCTTCAATATGCCTGGGTTGAGAAGAGATTCAAGCCATTCCGTCTTCACAGTATCCTCCGTTTTTGCAGGATAAGGCTGTAAAAGCAAGAAAGATTGCCAGTACAATGGAAAACCTGTATCTGCCTTTTAATTTCATTCCTGTTCCTCCTAAAAAGATCTCATTTTATTTCTAATTGTCGACTTCGTGAGAACTCCTATAGCTCTGGTGATGGGCATATGGTCTCTTCCTGACTCGGCCTAGTAGTGGTCACGAGAGCTGGGAGTCTGATGGAATCAGCATTTTCCCTCTCAACAGTTTTCACTATTTCCAAAGAATCGCCCGCGGCCTTCAAATCCACAATCATATAATATTTTTAATACTTGATAATGCAGGGAATCGCAATGAGTAATTATCAAGTATGAAACAAGTACAAATAATACCTAATTTTTTGGATAAATAACAAGAGGCTGAATTGGAATTCAAATTATGTTATTCTTTTTTCTATTCACTATTGCTTAAGCAAGCAATATTCATTAAGTAAGTGCAAAGATGGAATGATAAAAAAACAGGAGAGGAAAAAAGCAAGGCCTTTTGTTAGCTCAGGATCACTGTTCAAAGGCTGAATATTCTATTGAGAGAAGGGAAAAAAAAGCAGTGCAACAAAAGTAGCTAAAAGGTTAAGTTACTTATAATTAAAAAAATTCGATTAGGAGGAAGACGTGACGATTTTAGAGGATATAGCTCTAAGAGTAGAGAGAGGAGATGAGACTTCAGTGGGTGAATTAACTCAAAAAGCTCTTTCAGAAGGTATCTCAGCAGGTGAAATTTTAAATAACGGGTTGGTTGCAGGAATGGATGTTGTCGGCGAAAGATTCAAGAAAAACGAAATTTTTATTCCAGAAGTGTTAGTTGCGGCTAGGGCAATGAAGGCGGGCATGAAGATTGTGAGGCCCCTCTTGGGAGAAGCGATCATGGGATCCAGAGGAAAAGTTGTCATCGGAACCATCAAAGGTGATTTGCATGATATCGGTAAGAATATCGTGGGGATGCTCTTGGAAGGAGCCGGATTTGAAGTCACAGATCTTGGCACAGACGTTACTAAAGAGCAATTCATGGAAGTTGTCGAGAAAGAGGAAGTCGATATCATCGGGATGTCAGCGCTTTTAACCACAACCATGACCTATATGAAAGAAGTCATTCAATCTGTAGAGGATGCGAATCTGAAAGGAAAAGTGAAGGTCATAATTGGAGGAGCTCCGATCACGCAATCTTATGCGGAAGAGATTAAAGCGGATGGCTATGCTCCCGATGCAGCCTCTGCTGTAGACCTGGTGAAGAGTCTACTCGAGTAATCATAGTATTTTCACATTTGGAAAGTTTGTTTGGGATTTGGATTTTAGATTTTAGAATTTAAGGACTTCATGCCCTGTTTAAAAAGAATTCCGTTAGGTTTAATCCCTGAAAAGGCGATCAAACAGCTTCATTTATGAACTGAATCCCGTGTCTATTCAGACAAATATCGACTTTGACGTAGTCCTTATAGAGCCTATGTCTACCTTGAAAATGACCGAAAAAAAAAGTATATTATGAAACATGAAATGTCCAGGGCAAGATACACGCCATTGGAAACCAGGGGATATTTTTGAAGTTAAATGCCCCTCATGTGGCGTGTTAATCGAGTTCTTTAAGGACGATACCAGAAGACGGTGTAAAGACTGCAAGAAATGGGTTGCAAATCCAAAGCTTGATTTAGGATGCATTGAATGGTGTAAATTTGTTGAGCAATGTGTTGGGCCCGAAGTAATGGAAAAAAAGAGCAGAAAAAAATAAGCATCATCTATACAGCCCCCAAATTCATAAGTGACAAAGATGATAGGTTTGGTCGTGTGATTGAGCATGGCTTCCATCTGATACCGGTCGGCCATGGCTTCATCTACATCTCCACCAGCTTATCAGGGAAAGGTTGACCGATCACAGAGACTTACTTCGTCCAGGCATAACCCAGCTTGATGAAGAATGTGCGGTCCGTCTGAGTGACGTCAATGCCCGTCTCGCCGAAATAATTATCTGAATAGCCGAGGAAGATTACGGTCTGGGGGTTGAGTTTGTAGGAGAACAAAATTTGGGTGAACACAGTCTGCGTCTTTCTTTGTACGGGATTGATATAAAGCTCTGGTGTTCGTGCCACATTGAGGTACTGGACAATGCCTCTGACGAACATTCGCAAGCTGAAATTATACACCAACGTTAACTGGCTGAGACTTGCCTGGAAGATCTCGTCACCTCTTAAAGAGAACCGCTGAAAATTGTGTTGGAAGTTAATGTTGATATTTCTTCCCAAATTGACTTCGGCTGCCGGAATCACATTCAGGGCAGAGGCTTTACGGGCGTTACTATAATCGACAACATCGCCAAACCATCCCATCAGATTGAACTTAATACCTCCTGCCGGCTTGATTTCCGTGTAGAATGACATCTGGTCTTTATCGTAGACCTCCTGTAAAAACTGTTCCTTCTCCCTGAAGTAGGTTGCCTGAAACACACTTTGAAGGGGTCCAGAATAGCCCGTCTGCAGGGCCATGCTGCTGTCAGTGAGGTTCCCGTCATGGTCATAGGTGACATTGCCGAAGGCACTAAAGGTGATCCGCGTGAACCAATCACCTCTCTCTCCCCAGATGAACCGGGTGATACTGGCGCCCGCGCTTCGTATATCCACACGGGGGACAAAGCCATAGTCTGCACGAAAAGTGGGATTGCGGTCATTGTAGGAGAGACCATACATCCAGTTTCGTCCCCGGTGATTGAAAGAGGCCTTAAAGGCATCTCCGCCAAAATCCTCTGAAGGCTGATCAAATGCTAATGAGGTTGTGTCAGAGTAATCCGTCTCTGAGTGGAGATACTGGAAGCGCAATTCTTTAGTCCTGGAAAGGCGCAGAAATCCGTCCACGCCGGCCACATGGTTATAATAATCATCGGCCATTCGGCCTGTGTAGAGGAGGCCGATGGTCGAGTTCCTCCCTACATCCCGGCGGTAGCGGAACACGCCGCTTGTCACATTCTGGTCGATGGAGGTCGACGTCGAACCCTGGTTGGAAGGAAAGATGAGGTTGTTAATTCTGTCATAGGCACCGAAAACCCCTACGGCGTTCTTGCCTAGTTTTCCGGTCAGCTTCAGGCCTCCGTCAGGGTCGGCTACGGTGCGGGTAAACACGGCTTCAACAGGAGTCAGGAAAAAGTCAGCTCCTTCAAGAAAAAAAGGTCTCTTTTCAGGGTAGTAGAGAGCAAACCTGGTGTTTACATCGAGTTGGGCTATGTCCGCCTCGACCTGGGAGAAATCCGGATTTGCGGTGGCGTTGATTTATCTTATCGCCATGGCTTTTCTCGGCGAGGGTCAAGAGGTGATCATAGGAGACCCCTCTTATA
>JABUBN010000316.1_pt1 | contig 14169 bp, 10 predicted proteins | sample 7240341 | NCBI WGS metagenome assembly JABUBN01 (sample SAMN07256345, study PRJNA390944) | subsurface metagenome | isolation source: Methane hydrate marine sediment | place: Pacific Ocean: Eastern North Pacific, ODP site | reverse complement strand
GTTAAGGAAATTGCCTCAAAAGAGAAGAACTTTCCACAATGGTATGTGGATGTAGTAAGAAAAGCAGAACTGGCTGAGCGGGAAGAGTACCATCGCCCTGTTGGACTTGAAAACCTTAGAGGCAAAGATTATAGACTTAGCGGATAGCGTTTAGAAACAGGTAGCTGGTTACATGGTTAGTTGGTTAATTGTTCTCCTCCTACTTTCTTCCATACAATGGTCCGAAATTATTACAGGCCCTAAAATCAGCAGATTCTAAATCAGAAGTTCCAAAGGAGACCCAGGCTTTGGGTCTAAAAATCTTCTCATCAGATACATTGTGCATGGCTACCGGAATCCTGAGCATAGACGCAAGAGTGATTAAGTCTTCTCCGATATGACCATAACTGATTGCTCCATGGTTAGCTCCCCAGTTGTTCATCACCGAATAGACATCTCTAAAAGCTCCTTTACCGGTGAGGATAGGGACAAACCAGGTGGTGGGCCAGGTGGGGTCAGTGCGTTCATCTAAGATGTGATGAACCTCGGGAGGCAGATCTACGGTATAACCTTCGGCAATCTGGATTACCGGTCCTAAGCCTTTGATAAGGTTTATTCTTACCATGGTAACCGGCATTACACCTTGAGTATAGAAGGTAGAAGAATACCCTCCTCCCCGAAAGTATTCTAAATTAGCAGGAGACCATTTTGTATTTTCCAGAGATTTTTTCAATTCTTCTTCAGTTATCTCCCAAAAGGGTTTCATAGCTGATTTTCCTTTGGCTTTTTGTTCTCCTGTAGCATCCAAGGTAGTAGAACCGGAATTGATCAGATGAAGTATCCCATCTTTGGCTAATCCGGTCAGCTCTTTTCCGGTCACTCTTTTTACTGCCTGGGGGCTCCAGTAAGTCCTAATATCCGAAAAGATCTGGGCTCTATCGGTTAGAAGATGGTTAAATAGCATGGAAATACCATTTAAGCTGTCATTTTCTGTAGCAAAGATAAACGCTTCTCTAATGCCATTCCAATCAAAAGAGGTATTTAAAATCGTCTCCATAAAATCACCGTTGGGAAGATAATCAGTCCATTGTCTCTGGCCTTGGAAACCAGCGGCAATAGCATTATGTCCTTCCGCTTCTTCGGCATAACCCAGATTAGCTAATTTCTTATTACCCACCATTAGATCCCGGGCGATTAGGGTCATCTTGACTACCATCTCCCATTCTTTATCCTTTTGGGAGCGGGAGTGTTTTAGGTCTTCTCTATTTCTATCTTCTCCTTCTTTACAATTTTCTTTAACCCAATGAAGGGCTTTTTTATATTCTTCTTTATCGTATATCCCTTCTTCTATCCTTCTTATAATCTCGGTCATATCTACATATTCGTTTCTCATTCCCAGATAATCCTGGAAAAAACTGGGGGAAACCTGGGAACCGGCAATCCCCATAGATACACCGCCGATAGAAAGATAGGATTTTCCTTTCATGGTAGCAACAGCCAGTCCGGCTTTGGTGAATTGTAACAGTTTTTGTTCTACGTCTTCTGGGATACTATTATCATTTTGATCCTGGACATCTTTACCGTAGATACTAAAAGCCGGTAGTCCTATCTGGTCATGGCCGGCAAGGGCAGCAGATAAGTATACTGCTCCCGGTCTTTCAGTTCCGTTAAATCCCCAGATAGCCTTGGGGATAAGAGGGTCCATATCTATGGTCTCCATTCCATAACACCAGCAGGGAGTTACACTTAGAGATACTCCCACGCCTTCTTGGGCAAATTTATCGGCACATTTAGCAGCTTCGGTAACTCCTCCGATAGTGGTATCTGCAATAACGCATTCTACCGGTAGGCCATTGGAGTACCTTAGGTTTTGGGATATTAATTGGGCTGCTGCTTGGGCCATAGCCATAGTTTGATTTTCTAAGGATTCTCTAATTCCTCTCCTGCGTCCATCGATGATGGGACGAATACCAATTTTGGGAAGTCTTCCTGGTAATCTTTTTTGGATGTTTGACATGATTTTTAACCTCTTCAATAATTATTATTAATTAATTTTAATTTCTTAGTACAAATAAATTAAAATTATTTTTAAATATACTTTAAAGAAAGATATTTTTTAATAATTCCCCTTACTTCATTATCATAATACTCTGTCTTGTATCTTGGATTCATCTTCTGAAATCCAGGCCGGTGGCTACAAATATCTGCTTTAATACATTTTTGTTTTAATTTGGGCTCATACCAACAAGATACACAATTCAGCTCTTAAACACAACTATTTTATCTACAATAGACTAACGAAAAAAGGAAATTCCTATACAATGAACCTATTACAAAAGTAGATGCCAAGATGTATGCTGAAAAAGAAAAACTTAAGCAATCACTAAAGAAAAATTAATCTTTAGGTTTGAATTAAAAGTATTAACTAATTTAACTTTTCAGTACCGAACCATTTCTCATTTTTTATAAAAGATTTAATTTTATCCTGAATCCTCCGAAATATTTGAGTAATCTTCTCTTCACTGTCCTAGATCTTAGCAGGATCTTCTATTGCCCAATGAATTCTTTCAACTTTTCCAGGGAAAACAAGACACCGTTCAACAGCATTCCCAAATAAAGTAACCACTAAGTCTATTTTATTAATAGGAATCTCTGAAATATTTTTTGATTTCTGATAAGATATATCGATTCCTACTTCTTGCATAACTTTTGTCACCATAGGATGTATTCCCTTAGATTCTAGCCCCGCACTAAAGATTTTAACATCTTTGGGTAGTATTTTTCTGGCAAATCTGGCTGCGGCAAGAATTTCCATTACACAAAAATAAAAATTTTTTCCTCAAAATAACCATTCCCTCACTTCTACTTATTGATTAATCCTTTTTTCTAATCATAGATAAAACTTTTAAATTTTATCTAAAACAATAATTCCTACTCTTTTTCCAGGAGTAGAAAAATTTTTCTCTTGCTGAGAATTAAAAATCAAGCGACATTTTAAAATTTTTTTAATAGAATATCTTTAATCTGCTTTCCCGGATCTCAGGTCATAATGATAAGCCTTAATAAGACAAAGATACTTCCTAATACCGGAACTAATTTTACTCCCAGGAGATTACTAATATCTTTCCCGAAAATAAAATATAACAGAGCGAGACTGGCGGTCGAAAGCCCTAAATCAAGTTTCATAAAGAAATCCTATATCCCGAAATACATAGCTTCTCTTCTCTCCCCAGTTCTTTTATAATCAACATCGCAAAGCTCAAAAAGTATTACATTAGGAATAATCATTAGAAATGCCGTAGAAAATCTCATAAGCCCTACAAAAATCAGTTCCCATCCCTTAGGATTAACCGGGGTCAGACCGGTGAGAGATAGAAAAATAGAAAATATAGATAACAAACAACTAATTTTAACAACTCGGGGATCGTATTTTCAATTGATTCCAACCAATCTGATGGATTCTGAAGTGCCCAATTTGGAGGAAGAGGACGATCGCTTCCGGGTAACGCCTCATCAATTACAACATCCGCATATTGGAAAACAGAGGATGCAGCATTATCACCTGTGACAACATCCACCGATACTGCTCGGACAGATTTAGTATTAAAATCAAGTCCAGTCGTATACTTATTCATATTTAGAGTCCTCAGTTCATCCCTATACCTGTCGTTATTATTTTAACGACTATGAACAATTAGTATTTTAGATTCATATCAAAAATCTTGGTTTTTAGTTGAAGTTCTTCAGCTCGCCAACAACGGACCCAGTGGCCTTTGCCTACTTCTCTCATCTCCTGTGGTTCTTTACATTTATCAGTAGCATAACTACATCTACTAAATAACTTGCAACCTGTCATGTCTTCTTGTGGTTGAATCAATTCACCTTTCAACCTGCTAATGTAATTCACTTCCCGATGTTTATCATGGCCAACCAATGTAGCCGCTAACAATCCATAGGTATAAGGATGCAATGGGTTGTGAAAAATCATATCCTTGCTGCCTGCTTCAACAATTTGACCGAGATACATTACCAGTATACGATCTGCAACAAAGTGTATAACCCGTAAATCATGGGTAACAAAAAGGTATGACGTCTTGTAAATACCTTGAAGATCTAAAAGCAGGTTGACAATCTGACCACGTATCGACATATCCAGAGCTGAAGTGGGCTCATCGAGGAACACAAACCTCGGTTTGGGAGCTAAAGCCCTTGCGACACCGATCCTTTGTAATTGCCCTCCGCTAAGTTCATGGGGCCTTTTTTCAGCAAAATCATGAGGTAACTTGACCATATCTAGTAATTCATCTACTCTTTCTCGTTTTTCTACATTACTTTTATATTTATATTCAGGATCCAAATTGATAGAATCTAACAAAGATTTTTGAATAGTGAATAATGGATTAAATGATCCAAGCGGATTCTGAAAAACCATTTGAATATCTTTTCTTAATCTTCTGAAATCCTTCTCACGAAGATGAATAATATCCGTACCTAAAAAACGGATTTGACCGCCGTCAGTATTAATGAGTTTAGCAATGCATTTCCCAATCGTTGACTTTCCACAACCACTTTCGCCTACCAGCCCTACTGTCTCATTTTCTTTAATAGTAAAAGATACTTTATCAACTGCGGTTAATTTTTCGCTGCTTAAAATTCCTGTTTTTATTTGGAATCTTTTTGTAATATCAATGAGCTCTAACATAGTAGATCCTTTTTCATAAAATAATATTTAAGCAAATACATTTACCCTTGACGTTTGGTGTCCTGTACATACTTATGACACGCCACCGCATGTCCTGGCTCATATATCCTTAGTTCAGGTATTTTTACTCTACATATATCCATAGCATATTTGCAACGGGGGGCGAAAGGACATCCCGGTTTCAGGAGTTTTAAATCCGGAGCAGTACCAGGTATAAATCTCATCCGATTGCTATGACCTATCTCGAAACATTTAAGCAATTCTTCGGTATATAGACTAAGCGGTTTCCTAAGAACTATACTAGTGCGGCCTTGTTCAAGTACCATACCGGAATACATAATTGCAATATCGGAACATGCTTCGATAATCACGCCAATATCATGTGATACAAATATAATGCCAGCAGAAAGTTCATCAGAAACAGATTTAACTAATTCTATAATTTGAGATTGGATAGTAACGTCAATTCCACTCGTAATCTCATCTGCAATTATAACCTTTGGGGTGCTAACCAATGCCATTGCAATAAGTGTCCTTTGGCACATCCCTCCACTCAATTCATGCGGATAACTTTTAACCCTTGAACGAGCATTCGGAATCCCCACCGCACCTAGAACTTCAACCGCTTTTTTCATTCCAACACTACGGCTGTTGCCTGTGTAATAACAATATATATCAGAAATTTGATCTCCCACTGTGAGAACAGGATTAAGAGCTGCCCGTGCATCCTGAAAGATCATACTGATTTTTTTACCTCGTATAGTTTCCATCTGTCTATCAGAATAATGACAGATATCCTCTCCCTGAAACAATATCTCACCTTTAGTAATTTTAGCACCTTTGGGTAACAAATGCATTATACTTAGACAGGTCATCGTCTTACCAGAACCACTTTCACCGACTATCCCCAAAGAACTATTCATTGGTACTGACAGATTGATACCACGCAAAATATGAAAAGTTTCTTCGAAATGATCCACTTTTAAATGAAGATCATAGATATCTATTAAGTCCATCGTTTATTACTCCCTAAATGTATACATAGACTCGGCTTCTTCGCTTATTTGGGTCAGACCCCATATGGTCAAGAACAAAGCCAGTCCTGGAAAAAAAGATGACCACCATTTCCCAAATACTATCCAGCCGGCACCTATTTGTATCATTGAACCCCATTCAGGAGTAGGTATTGCAACTCCCAATCCCAAGAAGCTAAGGCCAGACAAAAGCCTTATTGATACTGCTGCGCTGAGAGTAAACTGTGAGACAATTGCTGGTATAGCATTTGGCATCAGATGGCGGTATATTATCTGTAGTGGTGTCTGACCACTCACTTTGGCTGCTTGAATGAAATCAATATCTCGCATCGGTTTAACTATACTTCTAACAAGTTTGGAGTAAAAAGGGGCTATATAAATACCAATGACCCAGATCAAGTTTACAATGTTTGACCCAAGTGCAATTTGGATTAACATGGCAAAAAGCATAATTGGAAAAGATTGAACAACTTCCGCTAGACGTTCGATGATCATTTCCAAAGTTCCACCAAAATACCCCGCTACTATGCCCAACGGGACACCAATACTTACGCCAAGCAAGACACTCAAAAATGTCATTAAAAAATCAATACGGGTTGCATTCAATACCCTTGAAAATACATCCATACCCTGGATATCCGTACCAAAAAAATGTTCAAAAGATGGCGGTTGTTGTCTGATTTTTGGGTTTGGCATTACCGGATCCTGCAAGGATAAATATGGAGCAAGTAATGCAATCAAAATAAATAGGACAAGAATGGTCAATCCTGGCAGCAAACGTGAAAATGTACGGCTTTTTCCCACTTTGAGTATGTCTGATTTAATATTCCTTATACTTGCCAATAAGTTAACTCCTTAATGAATTATTTATACTGTCATCAAAAAAGTCTATCTGAGCCATTATTATACACGATACCTTGGATCTACAATAGCACAAATAATATCTGTTAAAAAATAAACAGTTGCATAAGCAATGCAACTTAACAATACAATACCGACAATTGGTTCAAAATCTGACCGTTGGAGTGCATTAACTGCATATCGTCCAATTCCGGGCCATGAGAAAACAACCTCAACCAAAATAGTACCTCCGATAAAAGACCCAAACGCGGTAGCCAATACTGTTAGTATGGGTGGGAAAATATTTCGCAGTATATACTTGAAATAAAACAACCTTCTTGGTAAACCAAAAGCACGTGCAGTGCGTATATAATCAGTTTTTAAGATATTTCTTAAAGTAGCTCTTGTCACCAGGAGAGTGCCCGGGCTAATTGTAAAAGCCAGAGTAAATGCTGGCAATATCAACTGATGAAGCGCCATAAAAAAACTTTCTTTATCCCCAGCGATAAGACTATCGATTGTATATAACCCAGTGACATGCGGTGGAATGACTGCTGAAAAAGGTAATCTCCCCAATGGTGATGGGAATAAATTCCACCTGTAATAAAAAAAATAAATAAGTAGTAATCCAAACCAAAAGTCGGTTACCGAAACTCCAACTTTCGGCACAACAAGAATCGCTTTATTGATTGGTTTGCCTTCTTTAAATGCAGCAATTATACCTGCCGGTACGCTCCAAAGTATCATCATGAGTAGTGCAGTCACCGCCAGTTCGATTGTTGCCGGTAAACGATGGGCGATATCAAATGTAACCGGATTAAAAGTAAAACGCGAGACACCCAAATCACCGTGCAGTATTCCCCTCAGGTAATGGGCATATTGCACATAAATCGGCTGATCCAATCCCAGACGAGAGTTAGCACTTTCCACCATCTCCGATGTGAATTTGGTGCCGACCATGAGATAGACAGGTGTTCCGGCAACTCTGACGATAATAAATGTAATAATTGAGATTATAAGGAGGGCAAGAATTAGTGATCCTAATCTTTTTAGTAAAAAAATTCCCCAATTACAAATGAATTTTTTATTAATTACATTTTTTTTCATATACACCTTTTCCTTTGATAAATCGCGTCTATATTTGCTTAAGAAAATAATCGTTTTTTTATTAATTCGAAGAGAAGATACCCACAGGCAAGCCTGTGGGTATCTATAAATAATGAAACTCCTCGCAGCAGAGCTACGAGGTATCAATTTACCTCTATTCCACGCTAATTTGCTTATTATATATTTTTTTTATTCTTTTCCGATCTTTTTTCACATTTATTAATCGCAGCAGAGCTGCGGGGAATTGAACCCTAAGAGATTAAATCCAGAATAATTTTTGAGCTCATGGGAAAGTTAGAAATTTGGAAGAGTATTGCCGTCTAGTGCTGACTTTCCCTCCCCCTTCCCACTACTTCATTTTATTTCGATAAATATCCACTACACCAGCCTTTTATATCTTTGGACACATTGCAATGCTGTGATGAATAATTTGTTATCCTAATTTATGGCCACCTCATTTCATCATATATTATTTATGTTCAGCTATTGTAGTATCTATTCAGCTCGCTGAAGTGGGTAAAACCAGAAAAGGCTATCTTCTAAAAACACAAACCCATTAAGGTTAGAATTAAGACAATATTCAACTGGGATATCTGCCAACCAGAGATGAGGCGCATCGTCATCAAGGATCTGCAGTACTTCATCTAGCAACTTTTTACGTTCTACAGGATCAAGGACAACCTCAAGCTCCTCAAGCAGTTCATCGATATGAGGATTGCAGTACAGACTATGGTTAGTTGGCCGATTACATCCAAAACTACCGCTTATAGAGTACCATGGGTCATTAATGTACATTAAATATCCAACTGCCCATAATGTTGCTTCACAGGCACCGGTTGACATTTCCTCAGCCCAGATAGCATTGGTAACTTCTCGAATATTCATCATTACTCCAGCTTTCTTGAACGCTGCCTGAAGCGTAATAGCTAATATACTGGAAATCTCTTCTCCCTGTTTGATATTCAGAGTAAACTCGAAACCATCTGGAATCCCCGCTTCTGCCAGTAGTTCTTTCGCCTTGTCAACATTGGTCTCATATTTCCAGAATTCTGGGTTGTAACCTGCAGCAAGAACTGCAAGCGTATCCTTCTGCTGTAAAGCCCGTCCCTTATAAATATCGTCGATAATAGACTTGTAAGGAACAAGGTATGTTAGAGCCTGACGGACCTTTTTATTGTTCAAAGGCGGAACCGAATTGTTTAATATAACAGTAACTTGTGTCCGAGATGGGATGCTCATGACATTGATACCTTTTTCATCTTGGATGGAATCAATTTGATCCGAACTTAAACCAAAGGCGACATCAACTTCACCTTGTTTTAGAAGCAAGGCACGGTTGGACGAATTTGGAATAATCTTGAGGATGACCCGGTCAAAGTATGGTTTGCCTGCCCAGTAATCTCTATTGGCTTTCAAAACCATCTGGACACCTGGATCCCAACTCTCGACGATAAATTCACCTGCGCCAGCATAATTCTTGGCCAGCCAATTGTTGCCCCAAGGATCATTTGCAGTAGCATGTTTCATTACCTCGACTGAGTCAACAACGCCCCAGGATTGATCGCGAGCAAGCATGAAGAATAAGTTTAGCGGTTTGCTGAATTTAACCAATACATCGTAGTCGCCCTTCTTTGTCATGCTGCTTATATTGGAAGTTTCAATGTTCCAAAGGTTACCTGACTTGGTGTCCAAACCTTTCTTATACCACCATATGATATCATCTGCAGTCATGGGGTTTCCAGTCATGGGGAATTTGACACCCTTGCGAACATGTAATAAAACCGACATCCGATCATCAGCTATCTCCCAGCTCTCAATTGCTGCACCTTCAATTTTTGCAACGTTGGTTACTGAGTAACCCTTACCGGTGTCATCAATGCCATATCTAAAGAACTGGTCATAGACATTTAAGTTGGCCATATTGGCTGTCGGAAAGCGGGAGAAGTTTGGGTCAAGGGTTTCAACGTCACCTTCAATGGCAACCACAAGTGTTTTGATCTCAGCCGTCGCGGCTACTGGAACACATACCGTCAATAGAAAAGACAAGATAATCACTGCACCAAGAAGCTTAAGTATTTTTTTCATTTTTTTTCTCCTTTTTAATAATTTGTAATAACTTATTCTGATACATTATTGAAATACGATAATCATTATATTTTGCTATATCCTCCTCCTTTCGACATCAATATTCCAGGATGAAAGTAAATCTCTTCTTGTTTTCAGTGTGATGTCAACCTAATAAGTTCTTATATTGCTGCCCATCTTTCATTACAAGACTTACATCTTTAAGGACGGTGATATCCTTTAACGGATCACCTTTAACAGAGATAATATCAGCGAACTTACCTTTTTCTATTGTCCCAATTGAATCTTCCATACCGAGAAGTTCTGCGCTGTTCTTAGTGACTGCCAGAAGAGCCTCTGCATTTGAAGCGCCAAGATCAACAAGATATTTCACTTCTTTCCATAAAAAACCATGTATGGAGTCAGTCGCTAGACAAAATTTTACACCAGCCTTAATTGCTTGTGGCATATATCTTTCCGTTAAACTCCTTGCTTCGATCACTTTAGTCTGAAACCAATCTTGTTTATGGTCTTCTAACGCCTGAAACCCGGTTTCTTCATCGAAAAACAGTTGAAGATTAGGATCACTCAATCGCGTCCCATATTTAACAAAATATTCTATATCTTGCTCTTCAAGCATATTAGCGTGTTCGACACTATCAATGCCAGCTTCCATAGCCCATCTCATTGCTGGTCCACCAATTGCATGTCCTGCAACTTTCATCCCAAGATCATGTGCTTGACCAATAGCGGCAAACAACTCTTCCCGGGAATAGGCCGGTACCTGAGTGAGATCACCGCGAAGGTAATCTTCATTCGTATCACCATTGGAGATATTTGTCACAAATAACTTAACAACATCAGCACCCATTGAATAATTCTGGCGGATCATCTTTCGGAGTTCAAATACACCATCCGCAGAAGTAGCAAGGAAGGGTGCCGTTCCGTGGCTCGGACCTAATGGGCGGATCGAAATCACAAGCCGTGGACCGGGAATCTCTCCCCTATTTATTGCGTCTCGAAATCTTAGGTCAACTTTACCGATATCGCCTAAAGTTCGCATCGTTGTTACGCCAGATGCGAGATCAATTCTCAGGTTCATAGAACCGCGTAACACAGTTGTTGGGACGTCAAGTGCAAATTGTTCTCCTAACGATGTCCTCTTATATTTAGTATTTAATGTAATATGGCAGTGGGAATCAATCAAACCTGGAAGGATAGTCTCTTCTGTGCAATCAATAACTTTGCAACCTTGTGGTAGCTTTATTGATTGTGATGGCCCCACATCTACAATCCTATCATCTTGAATGATAACAACTCCTTTAGGAATAGGAGGTTTTTCTGGATCAAAGATAAGTTGTTTGCTTTTTAAAATTGTTTTCATAACGAATTACCTTCCTTTGTTTCTATTGATAAAAAAGATAAAATAATTAACTCATCAAAAAATCTAAGAATTTGTTTCATTTTTTTCTCCTTTTTAATAATTTGTAATAAGTAATTCTGATACATTATTGAAATATAATAATTATCTTCTTCTTGCTATACTCACCTTCTTCCGGCATTCATTGGAGTGAACCCCTCATCCATCTTTGTATTTCTTTATGGCGGTAGAGGGCATTCTTTAGATTATGCTTTAAGTGAAATTTACAGAGGTGATAGACTGAACCAGGGAAATAATTTTTGGCTTCTTTTTTTATCCAGGTGCCCCATCTCCCCCGATTAAAATTAGTTCTGCTTGGCTTATCTTGAATCTCTTTTCTCCGAAGATGTTTATAAAATGTGTCTTTCAGAAAATTCTGGTACCCTTGTTTTATAAATCCTTTAGAGCATCTCTATTTTATTCTTCACTTTATTTAACTCTCCTAGTTTTCTGAAGCCCTCACTAAAATACCTATTAAAAGTACAGCCCCTTGAATTTAATCTATTATCTTTTTAAGCTTTCATTTTTGCTTTTTAGTAGAATTTCTAATTATCAGCTCTGTACTTAAAGTTACTACGGTTGGTTTATGATCTAAATTTTTCTCTTCATCTTCTATCTCTTTTATTAATAGTTCAGCTGCTGTGGAGCCAAGCTGATATACGGGTTGTCTTATTACAGTTATGGGAGATTCTAATATCAAGGCCCAATCCGAATCATCAAAACAAACAATACCTATATCATCGGGTATGGTAAAACCCATCTCTTTGATAGCAATCAATGCACCCATGGACATATCTATATTAGTGGTAAAAATTGCCTCTGGTCTATTAGGTTGTTCTAATAATTCCTTGGTTAATTTTTTGCCACTCTCTTTTTTAAAATTACCAATTTTAATCAGGCTGTCATCTTTGGCTATGCCAGCTTCTTCTATTGCTTGCAAATATCCTCTCAGTCTTTCTGCACCGGTAGTCCGGTCTAAGTAGCCATCCACTATTCCAATTTTTCTATAACCTTGATCTATCAGATGCTTTACTGCCTTATATGCTCCATTAGTATTATCAACCAAAACAGCGTCACAATCTACTCCCTCTATCAACCTGTCTAAAAGCACAACTTTGGTTCTTGAATTTATCAGGCGCTGAACATATTCTGAATTTTTACCGGTAGGAATGAGTATTATTCCATCTACTCTATTAGACTTTAAAACTTTTAGATAATTGAGTTCTTTTTCAGGATTTTCGTCTCCATTGCATAAAATGGTATGATAACCAAATTTATTTGCAGTATCTTCCACAGATTTAGCGATGACTGAATAAAACTGCGAAAGAACATTCTCTACAATTATCCCGATAGAATTGGTCTTTTTCTGTCTCAGGTTCCTGGCAACTGCATTTATTTCATAGTTTAATTGCGATACGGCTTTAAGCACTTTTTTTCTTGTTTTATCTCTAACCCCGGGGAAATGTCCTAAAACTCTGGAAACAGTTGCAGTAGAAACTCCTGCCATTTTGGCCACATCTTTTATATTTATTTTCATATTCAATCCCTTTGAGAAAATGCTTAAATCTATCTAAAAATATAATGTAAACGTTTACAATTGTTAACGATTACATCTTATACTAATTTTATTCTCCTGTCAAGAAATTTATGGATATTTGTAATTAATCTGTGATATTGTCACCTTGAAATTAATCAGTAATAATGTCACTATGGAAAAGGTGAGATATCTAATGACCAAAAAAGAATTAGTAAGAGTTCATGTCATTAAATCCCTAATTGAGGATAAGATGACCAGCAGGGAAGCTGCAGAGGTTTTAAGTCTCAGCGAACGCCAGATAAAACGTCTAAAGGCAGGTGTTAAAAAAGATGGCGAGGTGTTTGTTATTCACAAAAATAGAGGCCGTAAACCTAAGCATACTATCCCTGGTGAGAGAAGAGAGGAAATTGTTTTTCTTGCTAGAAATAAATATAAAGGGGTAAATTATACCCATCTTTCAGAACTTTTGAGAGAAGAGGAAGGGATTACTATTAGTCAGTCTTCTGTATCCAGAATCCTTAAAGCTAAAGGTATTAAAAGCCCCAGAAAACACAGGCCACCTAAACCTCACCGCACTAGAGAACGTAAGCCTCAAGAAGGACTTTTATTACAGATGGATGCCTCTCCTTATGAATGGCTACCCGGTATAAAATGTTCTTTACATGGGGCGATAGATGATGCCAGGGGGAATATAACCGGTCTTTACTTCTCTCCGAATGAATGTTTAAACGGTTATTACGAGGTAAAAAGACAAACCCTTTTAGAATATGGTCTACCGATTAGTATTTATGTGGACCGACATACTATATTTAAGGCACCTAGTAATGCTAAGCTTACTATTTACGATGAGTTGGAAGGTAAAACTTTGGCTTATACCCAGTTTAGTAGGGCTATGAAGGAGCTTTCCATCGGGATTATTTATGCCTGCTCTCCCCAGGCTAAAGGCCGTATCGAAAGGTTATGGGGAACCTTGCAGGATCGGTTAACCTTAGAACTGCGTCTTGCCGGTATTAAATCTATTAAAGAAGCGAATGCCTTCCTTCCGGGATTTATCAAAAGATTCAATGCTCATTTTACGGTAGTCCCCCGAGAGCCCCAGTCTGCTTACCGGCCTTTAGGGGAACATATTAATATAGATTATATACTGTGCAGGAAAGAGAGTCGGAAAGCCAGCCAGGGTTCTACTTTCTCTTTTGGAGGGCAAATCTACCAGTTAAGTAAAAATAACCAGGCAGTTCCCTTATCCAATAAAGCTGCCATTACCGTATTGACCAGCCCTAGATTCGGTATGCGGGCAGAATATAAGGGTGGTGTTTACCAAGTAAGAAAGACGGTTAGACCTGTTAGGGTTATAGCTAAGAAAGATAGGGTTGAAAGGATTATAAAGGTTAAAGATGACCATCCCTGGAAAAACGGGGTAGAACATTTTACTTACGAAGAAAGTGATAGGGAACTCGTTGCCGCTATCTATGACCCCAAAGGTTGG
>JABUBN010000315.1_pt1 | contig 14173 bp, 13 predicted proteins | sample 7240341 | NCBI WGS metagenome assembly JABUBN01 (sample SAMN07256345, study PRJNA390944) | subsurface metagenome | isolation source: Methane hydrate marine sediment | place: Pacific Ocean: Eastern North Pacific, ODP site | reverse complement strand
ATATTCAGTACTCTGGGGCGGCCAGACTTTTTTAGCTGCTGGTTGGAGTAATAGTTTTGGGGCTGGTGATGCAGATATAATATTCTGGGAAGATGATACCCTTGTGGGAAGCCCGCCATTGGCAGCATTTCATTTTGGTTGGGGCAATGAAGAAAAGGTGATGGATGATCGGTCTTTGATTGGTTTTCCTGGTCATTGGGCAGTTTCAGGGTGGACCAAAAGTGTTGGACCTGGTATTCCTAACCCGAACTTTTTGATAATAGCACAGGACACCAGTGGTTTTCTTGGAAGGATACATCCCAGTGCTCCAGGTGCATCAAATGAGCAGGCTTATCCAATGACTTTGACACACAGCGGGTATGCAATAGCCGGTTTTACTAATAGTAGTTGGAGCTTTGGTGGTGATGATTTCCACTTATTAACATTAGACCACGGTTTAAACAGACCTGTATGTGTTATTGATACACTACCACCATTCGAAGAGATCCTTGTATTAGAAGAAAATGTTATTGGAGAACTTTTTTATTTCGAACCGCTTGAAGAATTTTTATTAGAACCAATTGATGTTTTATATGCTGAAATTTGTACAATACCCCATGGAGTCACAGAATTTCCAGGAAAAAATTCCTCAAGCGATTTAAATATCTACGCATCATTTGAATTTGTGACCGTGCAGATTAGTACTTCAGGTAGACTTAATCTAAATCTCTATGATATTACTGGGAGAAATGTAGGTTCACTTGCCCACGGCATGCTTGAAAAAGGTACATATTTATTTAAGCTACCCGAGAAATTAAGTGCAGGTGTTTATTTTGTCAGAGCTGATTTCGAAGGCATAAAAAAGTCAATTAAATTGGTCAGGTTTAGATAAATAAAATCACGAGAATCATTGTCTTAACTGAGGAGCTGATTTATTCATATTGACATATTAAAATTTCCTGTGTATAATTGAGTTGTGGGGTGGCTGGATAGCCGCGCCAATTGTAATTGCACCATTTATGGTGCATAAAGAAATTTGGTGAGGAAAGTCCGGGCTTCAAAGGGCAGGATGTTTCCTAACAGGAAGGTTCGGTAAAACGGACGGAAAGTGCCACAGAAAATATACCGCCCCGCTGCTTTATGCGGTAGGTAAGGGTGAAAAGGTGAGGTAAGAGCTCACCGCTTTGATGGTGACATCAAAGGCATGGCAAACCCCATCTGAAGCAAAACCAAGCAGCCCTGTTTGAAGTTGCCCGCTTCATTCTGCCATGAATAATGGCGGGTACAGGGTGGGTAGGTTGCACAGAACCTGGTAGCAATATCAGGACAAGATAAATGGCTGTCTATAACAGAACCCGGCTTATAGGCTGCCCCACAGTTTAGTCGGATAGTTGGATGGTTTGATAGAATGAAAATTATTGAGAAAAAATATCGCGGTTCGGTTATATGCCGAATTTTGGGTTATCCCATTACCTATGCAATTGTTAAAATGGTGTGGCACTTTTTATTTCGACACAAATAAGGAGAAAATTTGGCTGAGTGGTTATTAAAGAATAAGCTGACTGAGGTTACTGATATTGAAATCAGGGGGAAAAAGATACCAAAGGTCATTGTTCAAATCCTGCAGAATCGAGGCTGTGATTCTGCAAAAACAATAGAAAAATATTTTGCTCCTTCACTCGCTGACCTTTATGATCCCTTTTTAATAAATGATATGGAAAAGGCAATTGAGCGGATTGTCAGGGCAATCCACAAAAAGGAAAAGGTTCTTGTGCATGGTGATTATGATACTGATGGCGTAACAGGTACTGCCCTTGTCGTAAATAATTTCAAAAAATTCGGTCTCGATGTTGAGTATTATATTCCCCATCGACTTACAGAAGGTTATGGACTTTCTCTTGATGGTATAAATCATGCAATAAAAAGAGGATGTTCTTTGATCATTACAGTTGACTGCGGCATTACAGCTGTAAATGAAATCTTACATGCAAATAAAAATAATGTAGATGTTATTATCTGCGACCACCATAAACCAAAGGAAATATTACCTGAAGGGTTTGCTCTTTTGAATCCGAAAATTCCTGGGAACAATTATCCATTTAAGGAGTTGGCAGGTGTTGGTGTGGCGTTTAAAATGCTCCAAGCCCTGTACATGAAATTGAAAATGCCCGAAGAAGATATTTTTGAAGATTTAGACCTTGTTGCCTTAGGGAGTGTTGTAGATGTCGTGCCTCTTGTTGATGAAAACCGTATTCTGGTGAAGTATGGTATAAAAAGAATAACCGCGAGCACAAAAATTGGATTTCAGGTAATGTTGGAGCAGATCGGTCTGAGACGTGGACTCACGTCTTATCATCTCGGGTTTATTATTGGTCCAAGAATAAATGCCTGCGGTAGACTACGCGATGCAAAGGAGGCATTGGAACTCTTTCTTACCGAGGATAAACCGACTGCAGAAAAACTTGTCAAAGATTTATCTTGTGATAATAAAACACGGCAGGAGATCGAAAAGCAAATGTACCAGGAGGCGCAGGATTTAATTAAAAAACAAGGTAAGGATAAAAATAGAGTTATTGTTGTTGGTAAGGAAGATTGGCATGAAGGTGTAGTGGGCATTGTGGCATCGAGAATTAGTGAGAACTATTACAGACCAGCAATTGTTGTTTCATTGAAAAAAGATGTAGCAAAAGGCTCGGCTCGCTCAATTCCTGGTTTTGATATTACTGAAGCCTTGAGTTTTTGTAGTAATTTATTAACAGAATTTGGTGGCCACAGTCAAGCCGCGGGGCTGGCAATGCAGACAGATAAATTTTCAGAATTGCCGGAACGCATTAATGAGTATGCACAAAAAATTGAGAATAGTGTATTTAATAAAAGAAAACTATATGATATAAAACTCAATTTAGATGAAATAACTGATGATGTAGTATATTTTCTAAAATATTTTGAACCGACCGGCATGGCAAATCCTCAACCGGTATTTTTAGGAGAGGCGTTTCAGATGGTTGGCGTTCCCAGGGTAGTGGGTTCAAACCACTTAAAATTTGCCGTAAGAAATAAAGATAAGGTATTTAATGCAATTGCCTTTGGCCAGGCAGAGAGTATTTTGGATATTGAGGTCGGGAAAACAAAGGTTGATTGTCTGTATTCTATATCAGAAGATTCATTTTTCGGAAAGAGAAAGGTGGTTTTAAAAATTAAGGAAATGCGAAAAACAAATGGAGCGGGTGATACCGAATAACTCAAGCACAGCATCCAGAAAAGATTGGCAACTTATTGAACAAGAAAACATCAAATACTTTCAATTTAAATGGAGAAATAATCTCGCCATTTATTCCACAAAATATGGTGAGAATAAATTCTTAAAAAAATTTGAGCCTGTTTTTTTAAAACAGATTCATTCAGATATAATAATCAATCTGGATTCTAATGGTAGTCGTATGGGGGATGGTTTAATCTTACAAAAAAGGAATTTTGTTCCTGGTATAAAAATTGCCGATTGTTTACCTGTTTATCTTTTTAATGATAAAAAAGTCTGTATTATTCATTGCGGGTGGCAAGGCATTATTAAAGGCATTGTAAAAAGGGCAGGAGAATTAATGGGTGATTACAAATACTGCCTTGGCGCCTCAATAGGTCCTTGTTGTTATAAGGTTAAACAAGATGTTGTTGATTTGTTTAATAAAAAATATAAAAATGTTATTGTTCTCAAAGATCAAAAATATTTTCTTGATCTTAAATCTGCAGTGATAGAGGATTTAGGGAATAAAGATTTACTCGCATCACTCGACCTCTGCACAAAATGCCATCCAGAATATTTTTATTCTTATCGCCGAGGGGATGATAAAAAAAGAAATTATGCGGTAATAATCAGAGTCTAATCTGCAAAAAACCTAATTGGTCTGTAAATTAAAACCAATTGATGACCCAGAATTTTCATTTTGAAACGGCATTCTTTAATCCCTCTGAGTAGAGGAATGGATTGACTTATTTTTAAATCTCATTAAAATAGATCGATGAAAAGATTTTTTCTTTTGTCTATTCTTCCTTTAATCCTGTTTGCAGGTGAATGGACTGCGCTTGTTTACATGGCAGCAGATAATGGTCTTGCCCAGTGGGCTGATTCAGATTTAGTAGAGATGGAAGCAATCGGTTCAAATGATGATGTAAGTATTCTTGTTCAGGTCGATAAACCTTATATTGGTGCGCGCAGACTGCTTGTAGGTAATGGCACTTCTTATGAACTGCAAAATTTGGGAATTACTGATATGTGCGATTGGCAGACCCTTGCTGATTTTTTGGAATGGGGTATTATCACTTACCCGGCAGATAAGTATTTTGTTATTTTATGGGACCACGGCACAGGTTGGACACTTATGCCCAGAAGGTCTTTTGGTAGTGATTGGTCAAGTGGTAATCAACTGAGTATTTCTAATGGTGATTTTAAAAAGGCGATAAGCACTGCATATAATTATACTGGTGAAAAAATAAACCTTTTTGCTTTTGATGCTTGTTTAATGCAGCAGATTGAGGTCGCATTTGAAATAAAGGATTATGCTAAAATATTCTTAGCATCTCAAACCATATGTCCATTACAGGGATTTCGTTATGATAGAATATTTGAGGAGTTGTGTGGAAATCCGGGAATCAATGAAATTGAATTGGCAAAAAGCATAGTTGACATCAATGTAGCAAATTATACTAATATTCAGCCAGTCGTTTATTCAGCAATAAATTTAGAAAAGTTAAATAGATTAAAAGAAAATAGTGATAAATTAATAGATGATCTAATGGTGAATTCACCAAATCAATCAATCATTGATTTAAGAGAAAATGTTCAGACAATACCTGTAATAGGACTTATTCCACATCCGGATAACGAATATGTAGATATGGGAGATTTTATTACGGGTTTGAATGGAATAATATCAGGTACTGAAATCGAACAATTGGTGGGTGCTTATAATAATACAATAATAAAATCAGACTACTGGGGAGACGATTTTTCAAGGACTACAGGTTTGACAATCTGGTTTCCTCCAGATTATCGGCTCTTTAAACAGCTCTTAAATTATTATGTTAGTCTTACCTGGACCCGGTCTCTGTGGTTGCAGTTTTTGAATTGGTTTTATGGAGAAGATGATATTAGACCGACGCCTGTACAGATTACAAAAGGGAATATAGGTAAGGATAATGATTTTCGCTTGTCCTGGCATAAATCGTATGACCTTGCTTCAGTGACCTACAGTGTGATGGAAATAGAAGATACTATACTTATATTTGAAGATCAATGCGAGAACACAGATAAATGGAATGTTAATGGTTTTACTTTATCAGGGAATAATGTTTACTCGGGTAATTATTCGTTTTTTTCAGGGAATGCGAGTTATCTTCAAAACTGGGTTGAAACACAGGAACTACTGTTCATTGAAGATTTTGGCTTATTGCATTTTTATCTTTACTATAATACTGAGGATATAAATGATTCCTTGATTATTGAATTCGGACCATTTAAGGATGTTCATTATGGCAGGTCAAATGGATGGCAGGAGCGCCGGGTAATTATACCGCCCGGCAATTATAGATTGAAAATATCTTATCATACTAATGGTTCTATAAATAGGGGGGGTTGTTATATTGATGATATTGAAATTCTCTATTTAAGAAACAGTAGATATTTGAGGCAGTATTGTGCAGATACTACCATTTATATATTTAATAAGTTAAGGGGAGAATATTATTATGCAGTCTATCCTGAAGACAAATATGAAAATACAGGTAACCTGAGTAATATTACCCGGATTGTTATAGAAAATTTTGCGCTGCCCTATTCGAATCCTAATCCGTTTCAAACCTCTTGTGATATAGTACTTGATTATCCTGATTCACTTAATCCAACAGTTGAGATATTTTCGATTTCAGGAAGAAGGGTTAAAAATTTTGGAGCTGGTGAAATAGAGAATAAGACAATTTTTTGGGACGGCAAGGATGAGAATAACCGGGATGTTGGTTCAGGACTCTATTATATTTTATTGAAGGATGGTTCATTCAATAAAATCGGTAAGATTGCAAGGCAGAGATGAAGAAAATAAATTGTGCAATTATTGGACAGGGTGGTGCAGGCGGGATAAATTATCCTCAAAGAAGAAGAGATGGTTTAATAAAGGCGGTCGGTGTAGGCTATGGGATTCTCATGCAGAATGGGTCGAGTCTTGATGTAGTTGAAAAGGCGGTTGAGATTCTTGAAAATACCACAGTATTTAATGCCGGTACAGGTTCGGCATTAAATTTAAAAGGTGAGGCAGAGATGGATGCTTCGATTATGACAAATAAACTTGGATTTGGGGCTGTGGCAGCAATCAAGAATGTAAAGAATCCAATAAAGGTCGCACGACTCGTAATGGAAAAGACAGATCACCTTTTACTCTGTGCAGAAGGTGCAATCAAATTTGCCCGCTCAATGGGTATAAAATACTACAATACAAAAACAAAAGAGAAAGAGCGAGTATGGAAAAGGAAACGAAAAAACTTAAAGAGTGCTTATTTTAAAAAACTTAATAAATTAGTTGACCTTTATGAAACGGTTAGTATTGTAGCAATTGATAAAAATGGATTGATATGTGTGGGTATATCAACCGGAGGAATAACGCTGAGGCTGCCTGGACGCATAGGTGATACACCGATTATTGGAACTGGTATTTATGCAGACAAGAATGGAGTTGTCAGTGCTACGGGTCATGGTGAGGAGATAATGCGGCACATGATTGCGTTTCGTGCAGTTTCCTTGATGGTACGCTACCCGGCTCAAACTGCCGGGAAAAAGGTTATTGATTATGCAACTAAAAATGGTTGCAAATGCGGTCTTATTGGAATTGATAAAAAGGGAAGAATTTTGTGTGCTAATAATACCAAAGCAATGTCCTGGTGTTATATTAAGAATGGGAAGATGAGATTATTCAAATATTAGAATTGATCCACGCCCATCACAGATGAGCGGGATTGATTTGACATTATCCACTAACTATCTTATATCCTATAGGCTTCTTGAGCTGCTTACATAGAATGGTTGACATTATTCAGTTGTTATATATAATGGTTTATGGCAAAAATTGATAAGGTTCTCTGTCCATTCTGTATTTTTACCTCAAAGTACAGCGACCTTATCCTCACTGAGGATGGTTATTATATTTGTTCGAACTGCAATGCCACGTTTTCTTATGAAGAACTTATGCAGCTTTATAGCCTTTCTCAGTTTACCTTCGAATTAAAAGAAAACAAATTTAAACCAAGTTTGTAAAGACTTCAATTCAGGCAAAGAAGATGGGTTTGGGTGTAGATGAGCGGGAATGATTTATGAAACGGTAATTTGGTTTCTTTGGTTTATTTAGTTTTTCTGGTTTCTTTGGTTGATTCAGTGCTCCAGCGAAGCGTGACTCCAGCCGAAGGCGTGTCTTCAATCAAATGTGTCTTCAGGTTCTCCGTGTCTCCTTGTCTCCCAGTCTCCGTGTCACCTTTTCTATCCATGTTTTGGCATCAAGGTTTTTAAATATTTTCATCGCCTTAGAAAAATATCTTTTCGCATTAGTTTTAATACCAGATTTTTTAAACATTAAACCTTGATAATAATAAACCTGGGCAAGATCAAACTCTTGTTTTAATTCTTTCTGGCACTACAGCGAGTGCAAGCCCTGAAATCACTGCTATTATTATAAAATATTTTCTCATCACCATATTGGCCTCCTTCTAATTACAAATTATATTACTTAACCATCGCGTATAACAAACATTTAGGTTTTACTGTTCAAAGATATCTTTTACCTCCCTAACCGATGGTCTTCGATTATGCCTAAAAAAGAAAATCTCTTGATAATTTTTGTAGTCTGATTCATAAAAATCTTCATTTATGACACTAAAAGATAAAATATGATGATCAGAGATATAATTGCCAATGAGAAATTGGGCGATTAAGATAAAAATTATTACTGCAATACCTAAAGGCATAGTCAAAAATTTTAGAGTCAACCGTTTTTTCACCCGGCTCTGTTTTGCTGATGGTTTTGCATAGGCGAGTATAATTTGGCCAGTGGACAAAAGTCGGTAAAGACAGTTATATGTGTAGAATTTTCCAAGTCCTGAGATTTCAATTAAATCATCAACACTGCGATGTCCATCTAATAAAGCTAATACATGTGCTTCATCTTCTGTAGGTTTTAGTTTCAGTTCTGGCCTTTCAACCTTTTTGTAGACAATGTCTCCAGAGGGGACTACTGTTTTTATTTTTGGCCATTCATCAATTCTACGTGCCGATTCTAAAATTAGCCTTTCGGTATTCAGTCTTATTTTTATTATACTCTTCGGGTATATTACAGAATACTGTTCAAATTTGAAGTCACCCTCATTTCTTGTGAATATATCGTCGAAAACTTCTTGTATTTTAAACCTTATTATTCGCTCGACCTCTTCCATAGTTAAATACTTATCTTCCAGAAGAATATTCATTATGGGTCTTTTTGTTTTATTGTGTATTTCCGCAACCATTTCGTAGACATTCTTTCCAATCAGACCAGATCTAACAAAATATGTTTCCAGCCTTTCAACCTTTTCTCCCCGTTCATAAAATGCACCTGTGATTTCTCCGTGAGCGAATCCGATATCGACAATTTCATTTTTTCTTTTGATTTTTAAAACGCCGGTGAGACGATCTTGCGAAATGAGTTGCAGAACACTTGAGAGGTTAAGACTTTTTAAATCTCCTTCAATCGGCATAGTATCTCCTGATTAATGAAAAAGAGATTATATACGAAAAGATGGCAATTATTATCGCGACAAAGAAAAATATGGAAGAGAATGGAGGTACTATCCAACCTGATGGTCTCACAAAATTTCCTGGGAACAACACGGGAACATAACCGATCATTACTAAAGATACAATAATTATTCCGACAAAATGCCTTTTCAGATAGATTAATCCAGCACCTGGGACAATAATATTCAGTGTATGAAGTATAATATTTTTAATTTTTCTCCTACTTTTGCTTACCGATCTTCTTAGATCATCTTCTATCTCCTTCTTTTTTGTTGATTTAAATCTTGTAAAACAGTTTCCACACATTATTTCATCTTCGATTTGTTGTATACAATCTTTACAGATCGGTCGACCACAACTTGTACAGTAGAAAGGAGGTGAAAATTTAATCGGTACGAACGTTAGGAAAATAATTATTAAAAATGGCAGTATAAATGTACTTTTAACAACGCCATTAAGTTCCAGCTTTTCCGAAAAAATCATTTTATAAAAGTCATCATTTGTAGGTTTAATATCAATAGGTTCATTGCGGAGACTGGAAAAATTTCTCTTACGGGCTTCCTCCATATACTTTGAGTAATCTGAATATTCAATATTTTTTAATTTTAGAAGGCCGAGATTAAAATATGATTCACCACGGTCATTTAATATAATTGCAAAATGGTACAATGATTCTGCCCGTATGGTTTCATCGTAAAGAAAATAAATATTTGCGAGGTTATTAACTACGGCAATATCTCGATTACCATGATAATAAAGGTCTTCATATAATGATAATGCCTTTTCTAATTTCCCCTGCTGTTTTAACCCATAAGCCAAAAACTTCTTATTATCATTATTAGCTACTGTCAAGTTACAAGAACTATCATAATTGACTACTTCATAGAGTTGATAACTGTCATTATTTCCTTTGAGGAATGCAACGAAATTATTTATAGGCAGAGATAAAATAAACATCAAAAGTAAACTGACAATGTTTATCCTTAACCAGTTCTTTTCCCGGTTACTCAAAATGAAAATTAATAAAATGGAATAACAGAGATATATTACATAAAGATTACGGAGTATCAAAACAGGTATTAAAAGAATTAGCGATTTTATTATGTCAATGATTCGAGAGTGTATTCTGGGACTTATTCGATGACTCAAGGCTGGTAAATAATAGATTGTTTTCACCATGACATACACGATGCCGACCATAAATATTATGGTAAAGAGAAAAATAACCAAATTGGCTATTATGAAAAGTTGACTTCTGAAGTCTGTAAGTACAGGAAGAGAGAAAGCAGTTATAAGTTGTTTTGGGGCTCGATGTTTAAGTCCCAATGAAATAAAAGAAATAAAATTTTCTATTGCCGATGAGTCAAAATGGGCAGCAAGGTGTAATTTATTAGATTTTGTTTCATAATCGTCTGCTTCTTTTGCCTCCCATCTTAGTACGGCTGAAAGATGGAAATTTTTGGTCAAGTGGTTTTTTTTGAGAAATGAATCTGCTTCAGGACTATTAGAATTACTGCGCCACATCCATAAAACAACAGGATCGTTTTTGAAATCAGATAATTTATAACTACCTCTTTTCAAACCATTGAAAATTGAATTACTCTTTGGCGAGTCCACAAAATCTTTATATTGGATGCTAAATTGACAAACAAAACAGAGAATAAAAATCAACATAATGAATTATAGGTTAAATTTAATTTATGTCAATACTAAAATTGATTTATCCCAGCTTTTTATTTCGCATTCCTTGACTTTTGAGGATTATCGGATATAATAAATCTGGGAGTTTGGGTACTAAAATACCAGAATCCCATTATCAAACATAGTTTTAACAAACAGTGTTTTTTGATTTAGAATGCAGAAAATCGAAGGTTTTATCCTTAATTTAGAAAGGAGGAATAAATGCCCGAAGTCAAGATTTTAGAAGAAGTTTGCAAGGGATGCGGATTCTGCTGTGATAATGTGTGCCCGGTAGATATTCTCGTCCTTTCGCCTGACCGGATCAATTCGAGTGGTTATCATCCAGCTATAGTTACTGATATGAAAAAATGCACAGGTTGCGGCTATTGTTTTAAGATATGCCCAGAACCGGCAATCGAAATTTATAAATAAGGGGGCGACATGGCAGAAAAAAAATTGATGTATGGAAATCATGCTATTGTTGAAGGCGTTATTGCTGCAGGTTGTCGATTCTTTGCGGGTTATCCGATCACCCCACAGAACGAGATTCCTGAATCTATGTCTATTAGAATGAATGAAGTAGGAGGGGTCTTTGTGCAAACTGAAAGTGAGATTGCTGCGATAAATATGCTTTTCGGTGCTGCAGCTGCCGGTAAAAGAGCAATGACATCATCGTCTTCACCGGGTATAAGTTTAATGCAAGAAGGAATATCCTATATTGCAGGTGCAGATATGCCAGTGTTGGTGGTCAATGTAGTCAGAGGCGGACCAGGGCTCGGGAATATTGCGCCGGCGCAATCTGATTATTATCAAGCAACACGAGGCGGCGGACACGGCGATTATTTCACCATAACCCTGGCACCACATTCTGCCCAGGAGCTGTTTGAATTTCCCAAACTCGCCTTTGAACTGGCAGAAAAGTATCGAAATCCAGCGCTCATTCTTGCTGATGGGTTATTAGGGCAGATGATGGAGCCAGTTGAGTTTTCTTATGAACCAGTTGATCCAAAGAGCTTACCGGAAAAAGAATGGGCACTCTCTGGTTGTAGGGGCCGAGAAAGGAGAGTTGTTCGTTCGTACGATCTTAAACCAGGAAAGCTCGAGGAATGGAATCTGCGCCGTATTGAAAAATATAGCAAGATTAAAAAGAATGAGCAGAGATTTAAAGCTACAGATTGTGATGATGCTGATTTAGTGATCGTTGCCTATGGTACCTGTGCAAGAGTATCCGATGCTGCAAAAAAATTGGCAAGGGATAAGGGGCTCAAAGTAGGACTCTTAAGACCAATAACGCTCTGGCCATTTCCTACGGATGTGTTCGCTGATATGTTAAAGAAAATTGAGAATTTCTTAGTGGTTGAGATGAGTTGCGGACAGATGATTGATGATGTAAAATTGGCTACGGAATGTCGATCAAAAATCTATTTTCATGGACGACCGGGTGGTGGTGTACCAACCCCTTCAGAGGTTTACAAGGAAATTGAAAAGATACTTGGAGGTGCGCGATGAAAAAGATTTTTGGTAGACCAGATGGATTGACTGATATTCTGCAAAGATATTGTCCTGGTTGTGGCCATGGTATTGTTCACCGAATTATTGGTGAGCTTCTTGTGAAATTGGATATCAGAGAAAGGACGGTTGGTATTGCACCTGTCGGCTGTGCAGTCTTTGCTGATGAATATTTTAATTGTGATATGATACAGCCTCCTCATGGACGGGGACCGGCTGTTTCTACAGGGATAAAACGGGCGCGACCCGATTGTATTGTTTTCAGTTATCAGGGTGATGGTGATCTTTGTGCAATAGGTACTGCAGAGATTATTCATGCAGCAGCGCGCAATGAGAATATCACAATAGTATTTATTAATAACGCAATCTTTGGTATGACTGGAGGTCAGCTTGCGCCTACTACACTTCCTGGTATGAAATCTACAACCTCGGTCAAAGGCCGTGACGTTACAAAACACGGCTATCCAATAAAGGTTTGTGAATTACTGGCTGGGCTTGATGGCCCATACTATTTAGAGCGGTGTGTAGTTGATACACCAAAAAATATTATCAAAACAGAAAAAGCACTAAAGATCGCATTTCAAAATCAAATAGATAATAAAGGATTTTCCCTGGTGGAGATATTGTCAATGTGTCCTACTGGCTGGGGACAAACACCAGTTCAGGCAAAGAAATGGCTTGGTGAGGCGATGGTGCAATATTACCCCTTAGGCGTATATCGAGACCGGTCAAAGGAGGAAAAATGACAAAAGAGATCATTATTTCAGGTTTTGGCGGACAGGGTGTTGTTAGCTCTGGTATTATCTTAGCCTACGCCGGATTGATCGAAGACAAACATGTTACATTTTTTCCTTCTTATGGTGCTGAGATGCGCGGAGGCACTGCAAACTGTTCGATTGTCGTTTCTAACGAACCTGTTGCATCGCCCATTGTGTCTAATCCCGATATTGTTATAATTATGAATGAACCCTCATTGACTCGGTTTGAACCAACAGTAAAGCCAAATGGATTGTTGCTCTATAACAAAACACTTATCAAATCCAAACCAGCACGAACTGATATTACAATAATTCCTGTTGATGCTAATATCATTGCTGAGGGATTAGGACAGAGCAGAATTGCTAATATGGTCATGCTTGGTGTTATGGCGAAAAAAACCGGATTGCTCAAATTGGAAACTTTAAAAGAAGCACAGCGTAAAAGATTTATAAAGGCAAATAAAGAACAGTTGACCTTGAATGATAAAGCGTTAGAAAAAGGATATGGGCTTTTAGAGAATTCCAAATGACAAAGTTCAAATGTCAAACCGAATGATAAAATCCTAATGCTAAATTTGGCATTTGTAATTGGGATTTGAATTGGCATTTGATATTTGAGTTTTGATATTGTTCGCCCCATGAAATAGGAGTAACCTTATTATGGGAAAAGAAAAAGGAAAACAATCAAAGTTAGTGAAGATAGAATCCTTTAAGCAAGGCTGTATTTCACAGGGTAAAGAATTTCGATATTAGAATTTAGTGTTTAAAAAGATATGCTTGATAATATATTACCTCTTGTAAAGAAACCCATACGGTATACGGGTGGCGAATACAATATTACAATAAAAAAAGAACCGGTAATACGGGTAGGTATTGTATTTCCTGATGTGTATGAAATTGGAATGTCAAATTTAGGTATAAAGGTTATATACCACATGTTTAATAAAGTTAAAGGTATTCAGTGTGAAAGAATATTTGCTCCATGGTCTGACTTTGGCGAAAAATTAGAAAATGCGGAAATTACACTTTATGGATTAGAGTCAAAAAAACCAATAAATGATTTTGACCTTCTCGGTTTTTCTCTACAGAGTGAATTGTGTTATACTACAGTACTGTATATGTTGGAATTAGCACATATCCCTTTTAGAAGCTCGGCAAGAGATAACGATTATCCTATTCTTGTAGCGGGTGGTCCCGCAGTGCTAAACCCAACTCCTCTTTCTCCGGTCTTTGATGCATTTGTTATTGGTGATGGCGAAGAGGTCATACCGCATATTGCTCAGATTTTGAAAAACATATCGAGAAATAAAAAACACGAAAGGCTTACAGAAATTTCAAAATTGCAGGGTGTATGGGTTCCTCAAATTCATAAGTACGAACAGATCGTAAAAAAAAGTACAGTAGCAGAATTGAGTGAAGAAACACTGCCCTCACCACCTCC
>JABUBN010000313.1_pt1 | contig 14192 bp, 12 predicted proteins | sample 7240341 | NCBI WGS metagenome assembly JABUBN01 (sample SAMN07256345, study PRJNA390944) | subsurface metagenome | isolation source: Methane hydrate marine sediment | place: Pacific Ocean: Eastern North Pacific, ODP site | reverse complement strand
AATAAAGGGTATGTCTTTTATCTCGACACCCCAGGTTTATTCATTCTGGGAGATAAAAACGATTAGAAAAGGGTTGGAATTTGCCAAGATCTATGGTCAGGAAATAAAACCAGATAATGATTTTATTCAGGTATTTGGAAAAAAGGCAAATAGAAATTATTATGAAATAAAGGAATATCAATTAAAGAAATTCTTACAAGGTGGAACAGTTAAAATAGATTCCAGTCCAGGGATTAGTAAGGGATTTGTCATTGTAACTTACAAAAAAATGCCGATTGCAATAGGTAAATACAATGGCAAAGAGATGAAATCAGAGGTAAAAAGGGAAAGAAGGATACCGATATAAGATGGTCAGTGGGTAATGGGTTTGGATGCTGGAATTTTTTGTGAAACCAAATGTTCTAAAATTAAGAATTTGGAGCTTGGAACTTGTTTCTTGGAATTTGGAACTTAGTTTATGGAAAATAGGTTTGGGTGTAGAAGCGGGAAATTTCAGTTCCAGCATCCAGACCCTTAGCCATAAAACCATCTGTTCGGTATGCATTGACTAAATCACAAATTTTAATATACTAACAATATGACTGATCTTAAGAAAATAAGAAACATCGGACTTGCAGCACATATTGATGCAGGGAAGACAACCACAACAGAGAGGATATTGTTTTATTCAGGTAAGATAAGAAGAATGGGTGAAGTTGATGAAGGCTCGGCAACAATGGATTGGATGCAGCAGGAAAGAGAACGGGGTATTACAATCACATCTGCTTCAACAACTTCTTATTGGAAAAATTACCGCATAAATATTATCGATACACCGGGTCATGTTGATTTTACAGTTGAGGTGGAAAGGTCAATGAAGGTGCTCGATGGATTGATCGCAATATTCTGTGCTGTTGGTGGTGTGCAGCCTCAGAGCGAGACAGTGTGGCATCAGGCAGATAAGTACAAGATACCGCGCATTGCCTTTGTTAATAAAATGGACCGGATTGGCGCAGATTTTGGTCGGGTGATTAACCACCTGAAGAACAAATTATCATTAATGCCTTTGGTTCTTCAAATTCCGATTGCTGAAGAAGATAAATTTTACGGGTTGATCGATATTATTGAAAAGAAAGCTTTTTACTGGGAAGAAGAAACACTGGGTGTAACTTATAAAGAGGCTGAAATTCCTGAAAATTATAAAGATATTACTGCGCAATATCGAATCGAAATGTTTGAAACTCTTGCAGAACACGATGAGGAGCTTTTTGATAGCTATTTCGCCAAAAAGACGATGCCAGTTGAAAAAATAAAATCGGTTATTAGAAAAGGGACAATCAATATGCACTATTTCCCTGTCCTGTGTGGTTCTGCATTGAAAAACAAAGGTGTACAAAAACTTCTTGATGCAGTGCTCGATTATCTTCCGTCGCCAGTTGATCTACCTCCAGTAAAGGCATTTAATCCAAATACATCAGAAGAAGAAATAAGAAAGCCTTCGATTGATGAACCATTTTCAGCGTTTCTATTTAAAACTCAAACTGACCCGCATCTTGGTTTATTGTATCATATTCGGGTCTATTCCGGCCAAGTTAATAGCGGCGATAAAATACTTGTTTATCCGCCAAAAAGAATTGATAGAGTTGGCAGATTGCTATTAATGCATGCTAATAAAAGAGAGGAAAGGCGATCCCTCGCTGTTGGGGAAATTGGTGTTATCATAGGTCTGCGAGAATGTAAAACTGGTTATACTCTATGCTCAATCAAACACCCAATATCCTTTGAGGCATTAAAATTCCCGGAGCCAGTAATCTTTGTTTCTTTAGAACCAAAAACAAAGATGGATGATAAGAAACTGGATGACACTTTGAAATATCTGCAAATTGAAGACCCTACATTTAAGGTGAGAACAGATGAAGAAACTGCACAAAGAATAATTTCTGGAATGGGCGAATTGCATCTTGAAATCATTGTTGACCGATTAAGGCGCGAGTTTGGTGTTGAATGTAATGTGAGTAAACCCCAGGTTTCATATCGTGAGACGATTACGGAGCAGGTGAAAGCTGTAGGAAGATTTATAAAACAGACCGGTGGTAGAGGGCAGTATGGAATTGTAACCCTTACTATTGCACCGACAGAAAGGGGTAAAGGTGTAGTGATCGAAAATAAAATAAGAGAAGGTACTATTCCAAGACAGTTTATACCAGCGATTGAAAAAGGAATAAGAGAACAAACTGAGGTGGGTATATCTTGGGGTTATCGAATTATTGATATTGAAGTTAAAATACTTGATGGTTCGTATCATCCAACTGATTCTTCGGAATTATCATTTAAGATAGCAGCGCAGATGGCAATGAGAGAGGGATTTATGAAGGGCAATCCAATTTTGTTGGAACCAATAATGTCCTTGGAAATCATTGTACCGGAAATATATTTGGGTGATGTTATAAATGACTTAAATGCCCGAAAAGGCAATATTTTAAAGATAGAGACGAATAAGAAAGAAAAGATAATAACTGCCAGTCTTGCTCTAGCAAAGTCATTTGGCTATGCTACAGATTTAAGGTCAGTTACTCAGGGGTATGGTATCCATACCATGCAATTTTCTCATTACGCACCAAAACAAGAAAAAAAAGAAGCCGGGTTTTAGTTAAGAAATAAAAATTCAATTGGGAGGAGTTGTGAAAAAAGAATGTATTTTTATTGATGTTTTTACAGATAAAGCTTATTCAGGTAACCAGTTGGCAGTATTCCCAAATGCCAATGGGTTGACTACTGAACAAATGCAAAAGTTTGCGAATGAGATAAATTATTCAGAAACAACATTTATTTTTAATAGCAGTGATCCATTAGCAGATTTTGATATAAGGATATTTTCAATAAACATAGAATTGCCTTTTGCTGGTCATCCAACATTGGGTACGGCATTTTCAATTATGAATATATTAGATATATGGCATGAAAAAAAAGATATATTGAAGTTGAAGACAAAAGTTGGTATTATCCCACTTGAAAAGAAGAACGACGTCATCTGGATGACCCAGAATGAACCAGAATTCTTTGCTCAGTATACAGATAAAAAAGAGATTGCCAGTTTAATTAACCTATCTTCAGAAGATATTTCAGATGATTTGCCAATTGAAGAGGTGTCGACAGGGAATAAAATGCTCATTATTCCGATTAAAAGCCTTTCTGCAGTGCAAGGTGCAGAAGGGAATGCGAATGAGTTAAAAAAAATCTTCGATAATGAACCCAGAGGTCCTTATTTATTTACACGAGAAACTACGAAGCCAAGCGCTGAGCTCCACACCCGATTCTTTGCTCCGCATTTGGGTATAATAGAAGATGCGGCTACCGGGTCTGCAGCAGGACCTTTAACAGGATATTTATTAAAACATAATGTTTTCGGACAATCTTTTGAAGTCGAAAACGAACAGGGAATTGAAATGGGTCGGCCATCGAAAATATTGATGAAAGGTGAGATCAAGGATAATAAATATATTATAAAAATTGGCGGAAAGTCTGTTTATGTTGGGAAAGGGGAATTTGAAATATAGTAATGGTTGAATACAAAATAAATGATAATATTGAACCAGGTGAGCTTGACAATTTTTTTCACGGTTGGAAATCGCCGCCATCAATAGAAATCAAAAAAAAACTTTTGAATGGTTCTGATTTAATTGTTACTGCAAGAGATGCTGGAGATTTAGTGGGTTTTCTTACAGCAATTAGTGATGGAGTAATGCATGTGTTTATCACCTTAGTTGAGGTCTTAAAAGCCTATCAAAGAAAGGGGATTGGTAAAAATTTGATGAAACTTGCAATTTCGCATTTCAAGGGATACTACGATATTGTTTTGATAACTGACAAAGACAAAGGCGCATTCTATAAGAAGTTTGGCTTCAATGAAATCTACGGAATGCATATAAGAGATTTTACATATGGCGGGAGAGGGTAAAGCCTGTCCTGAACCCCGAAAGTGTCATTCTGAACTTGGTTCAGAATCTCTTCGGGGCAGGCTTGATTCAGGGGGTGAGGGGGAATAAATTCACAAACTTTAAAAAGGAGGAAATATAATGAATCGTGCCCAGAGAATATCAAACAGGGTATCGCAGATGCCAAAATCTGCAATTCATGAGATGACCAGATTGTCAAAACAGATAGAAGATGTTGCATTTCTGTCCTGGGCAAAACCTACCTCAGGTGCACCTGTGCATATTGGTAAGGCAGCAATTGAGGCTATTAATAAAGGATTTGTTGATGGTTATTCTGTCAGTCTGGGATTAGTAGAGTTAAGACAAGAGATTGTTAAAAAACTCAAAAGGGATAATAATATTGATGCCAATATTTCGCAGATAATAGTAAGTGTTGGCGCAATTGAAGGATTGGCAGCCGCAGTAATGGCATGTATAGATCCCGGTGACGAGGTGATTCTTCCTTCGCCAACCTATTCTACTCATGTTAATCAGGTTATTCTTGCTTCAGGAAAGCCCGTCTTTGTTCCGACTATTGAAGAACAAGGATTCATCCTGGATATCGAGGCAATTAAAAAAGCTGTGACTCCAAAAACAAAAGCGATTATATATTGTTCGCCGAGCAATCCAACCGGTACTGTTTTTAGTGAAGGGCAGCTCCGCCAAATAGCCGAGATTGCACTGGAACATAATTTAATGGTTATTACTGACGAGGCATATGAATATTTTACTTATGATGGACATAAACATTTTAGTATTGGTTCTATGCCTGAGATGCAAAAGAATGTGGTAAGTTGCTTTACTTTTACAAAAACATATGCTATGACAGGATGGCGAATTGGTTATCTTCATGCCCATGAAGAATTAATTCCTCAGATTAACAAGGCACATATTCCCTTTGCTATCTGCACGCCCGTAGTTTCTCAATACGCCGCACTGGGCGCTTTGAAAGGTCCGCAGGATTGTGTTAGAAATTTTAGAAAAAAGTATTTACGAGCACGCAATTTAATGTGCGAGCGGCTAGATAAACTAAGCCATGTTTTTGAATATCAAAAACCAGGCGGTTCATATCTTATGTTTCCAAAGATAATATTAAAACAGGGTGAGGACTCAAAGACATTCTGTGAAAAACTTTTAAGAGAAGCAAAGGTATCTACAACACCGGGAAATGATTTTGGTCCTACTGGTCAGGGACATTTAAGATTATCATTCTGCGTTTCAGAAGACATGATAAACAAGGCATTTGATAGAATGGATGAATATTTTAAGGTTAAGGAATTTGAATAATTCCTAAACCTTAAAATATTAGATTCAAACAGATGAATGTGGATGCATACGGATATATAAGTATAACGTAGTTATCTTGAATAAGTTTTGTAAATAGAAGGAGAAGAAATGGATGTTACTATCAAAATCGGGATAATTATCTGCAATCGTTATCACACGTGCGCCGGAGGCAAATGCCTAAGGTCATTATATAACAGAGAGGGTGCATTTAGCATATACAAAGATAAAGAAGTGCAACTGGTTGGATATACTACATGTAATGGTTGTCCTGGAGGTAATATTGAATATGCTCCTGCAGAAATGAAGAAAAACAATGCTGAGGTGATCCATTTAGCAACCGGATTAATTGTGGGTTATCCACCATGCCCACGCATTACTCAATTTCGTGATTTTATTCAGGAGAAATATAATATGAAAGTTATTATCGGAACTCATCCAATTCCTCAAAAGTACTATATTACACATACTGCATTACATACATGGGAATCTCCAATATGGAAAGAATTAATTGAACCTACATTAGCTGATGAGAAGACCCGCCTGGCATATGATTAATTAAATATTTTTGCGATATGTGATTTTTACTTTCGTAATTTAGAATAGGAATGATTATCTGTAATCGCTACCACACATTCGCAGGAGGATACATAAAATAGTGAAAGAGAAGATGAATCTAACAGACAAGAATCTACGATTACGTCCAGCTAAACTTCCAGAAGATATAAAAACTGCCCTTCCATGGTATCAAGATACTGAGGTGCTGTGTTTTTCGGAAGGTAAAGGCGTATCTCCATATGACTATAAGATTGTTGAGAGAATGTATCGCTTCTTTGTAGAAAAGTGTGAATTTTACATAATAGAAATTAGGACTAAAAATAAATGGATCCCAATAGGTGATGCGGGTTTGTGTAGAGACTGTTTACCTATTGTCATTGGAAGGAAAGATAAGCGGTCTAAAGGGATTGGAAGAAGAGTGTTACACATGCTCATAGAGCGGGCAAGGGCACTTGGCTGGAAAGAGTTGCAAGTAGGTGTTTATACTTATAATAAACGGGCAAGACGTCTATATGAAGGCGCAGGATTTGACTTGATCGGCATAAAGCGTGATAAACAGGGTAATGAAAGATGGCAATTTTGCTTGAAATTAAAACGATAGAAATGAATACAATAGATAAGATAATTCAAGCTGCAAGAGCTCAAATTGCAAACTTATGGATATCATCTTAAAATTAAAGATGAAATGACCCGTTTTAACTATTCAGGATGATTGTAGAGAAATACTTAGAATCTTGGAGTAATTAGCTATGATATTAAAAAGATTATATAGAAAACTGGCAAATACTTGGATTGTAGTATTCTTGGCAATAATTACTTTACTTTTGACGATAATTTTAATGGTACTGAATAGTAAAGCCATTCCTCCTGGTTCGCCAGGCATTATAGCACTACAATTTGCATTTACTGAAAGTACTTTTGTCAGTATTATTAATCAATGGGGTATTGCAGGTGTCACACATTTTCTGAATACGATCTGGATTGACTATATATTCCCTGTTGTATATGCGATTTTTTTCTCCAGTTTTATTGCGTGGTTGACAATTAAACTGGATAAATCGCCAACAAAATTTCATATTATTGTTTTTGCGCTACCTTTTATTGCAGGATTTTTAGACTGGTGCGAAAATACACTACACATTATTCTACTCAGCAATGTTAATAATATTTCAGGGATAATTATATTCACAGCTGCTGTTTTTGCATTAATAAAATGGCTAATTGTAATATTTTCTGTTCTGATCATCCTGTATTATATTTTTAAGTGTTTAAAAATGAATAAATGCTGATGCCGTTCCAAATTGAAAATATTTGATTTCACAATTAGGTAGTGGTCGAGGTTGCTCGACCTTTTTTTTTGGCAGAGTATCATGCCATAGGCAGATCCGCCTCAGGCGGAAACTCTGCCACTACAAATACCCAATCTTACTACCTTGTACTTTTACTGACTAAAATTCTTATTTGTGTATCTTCAGTTATTTGCCAGTAGTGTGGGTTTGTCTGTACAACATTTGTAAAGGAAATAATATCTCCTTTTGAAATTCTGTCAAATTCACGGTTTGCTTGAGTTTTTAATTTATTGAGCCGCACCAACTCAACCCTACCTGTTGGCACACACAGAAAGCATCTTTTTCTGCCTTTTTCCCTGAACAGTGGACTGATCACGGAATAACACTCATCACATTTCTTCCTATGATCTTTTTTAGAAATCACAAGATACGAAAATTTCAAATAATCGATCTCCCTGTTTAATCCTTGATTAATGATGTTCATATATACTGGCGGATGCCACGAGATTGATTGGTGACACCATTCTTTTTGTTTTCTGATTTCATAAAGAGGACATTCGTTTTTATGAAAACAGGGGAGGAGTACATAAGCTTTATGCTTTCGTATTATCTCATTCCGTAAATTCATGAGCCTGCGCGATAAATACTTTGTGGCAGGTTCTATTATGATAATTACACCGTCATCATCTGTACTTTTTAAAATCCGCTCAATAAATTTTACTGGAATATTATCACCTGTGAACATCTCAGCAAGTGAATTCGCAAAAATAACAATATTATATTTGTTTGTTTTCTTTTTTAATAGGCCATGAGATACATCCTGTTTGCGCAATTTGATACGTACGCAAGCATCCCTGTTTTTCAGCCACTGTGTTATATTTTTGCATTTCTTAAGCATTTGGGCAGAGGTATCAATACCAGTAAGCACAAACTTTATTGAATTTTTTAGACCATAGTAAAGCCCAAGCATTCCCGCTCCTTCACCGCAGCCAATATCAAGAATACGAATTGTATCTTTATTTTTGAAGAGTTGTGGGTACAGGAAATTCACTTCCTTTGCAATCACCATTGCTTTTACAAAGTTCATGGGGAAATTGTAGGCAAAGTATGCGTCAGAATATATATCAGCAGAAGGTATTGCTTGAGCAAAGTCCTCAGCGAGTCTGTACATCTGGTTTCTGATCCGGTTGAGTTTTTTGTTATGGACACGCGCAGATTTCCAGTTTAGATCAGGCATGCCGATCAGTTCGAGAACTCTCTGCTCGATTTCTCCGGGTAATTTCATATTATATTGATTATAAACCATAAAAACTTTTTTTCAAGATGTTAATTCAACTCTGTCATTCCGAGAATTACCGGAATGAGAGAGTAAGGATTTTTGTAGACTAAACTAGTGCCGTTTCAAATAGTTCTTGTCTTATTTTTGCACGAATATCAAAAAATTGTAATGGCAGACCTTGGTCTGCATTTTTTAGTAGGGACATGCCATGGCGTGTCCCTACAACTACAGAATTGGAAAGTCGAACATTTTCAATTTGAAACGGTACTAGTGTCCCTACAACTATATTACGTGCAAAGAGAAACCTTTACGTATTTTATATTGTGGTTATTTTAGCGCCGGAGGCTTTTAAAATATCGCGCGTGTGGTTGTCTGAGGTCAGGTATATTACCTGATTACTATCTTCAATGAATTTCTTTATAATATCGACGAGTTTTTGGCGGCGGTCCCAGTCGGCAAATATAAAGGCATCATCCAGGATTAAAAAACTGCCCTTAGGATAAATGTGTTTTAGTGCTGCTAATCTGAAACATAGAAGGAGCTGGTCCTTTGCACCGCTGCTCAGATCATCAGCCTTAAATTTTCTACCGCTTTTTTCTTTTACAACAAAATTTTTGTTCTTGATTTCTACTTCATCATAGCGGCCTGTAATGGACTTGAAATATTCGCTCAGGCTATCATTGCCGGTGATTATATCATGGATAAATTCGTCCAGTTCACTGCTCATTTCGTTGAATATCTCACGCACGATCAGTGCTGCCTTTTTTTCCAGGGCATAATTTTCTAATGTTTTGTGTAATCTGTCATATTCGATAAATGCAGAGCGGTCATCCGTGATATTGAATTTAGTTTGCTCTACTTCTTTGAAGATTTTAATCTCCCTGGTTAATTCATTAATTTTTTCCTGTGTTTTTTGCGCTTCTTTCTTTAAATCTTTTTCTGAAATGATGTCTGGTTCTTTTTCCGGGCGCTTTGCTCTCATCTCCCTTATTATTCTTTCCCATTTTTTATGGTCTCTTTCAGAGAGCATGCCGGAAATTTTTCCATCCAGTTTACTGAGTTCTGTATCAATTTTTCTTTTTGTGTCTATTTTCTTTTTTAGATCAGATAATTCAGCAATGCCTGTTTTGTTTCGCAGATCGGAAATTCCTTTTTCAATATTTGCGACTGTTTCTTCTTTTGAAAGATGATCAATGAGTTTTGTCTTTTCGTTTAATAAAACTTGCTTTTCAATTATCATCTTTTCCATTATTTTGATTTTATGTGCTAATTCAGTAAGACTGGATATATCCGGGAATAGTTTTTGTGCTTTGTTTAACCACGTATTTTTCTCAAAGAGCATTTTTCTGATTTTTTTTCTTTTATACAGAAAGTAAATAAATAATGCACAACTAAATATAAGAATTCCGGCGGCCGGAATTTTGGGAATAGTTAAGAAAAAAGAAAGAATAAAAATTATTGTTGCAGCCGATAAAAACAAAAGAGGATAGATGATTGGTAGTACTTTCACATCTGCCTGCGCTTTAGCAATATATGATTTGAAATCTTCAAGCTCAATAATCTTTTCCTTATTTTTTAACTCGTCAATTTCCTTTTCCAAATCTATTATTTCTGTTTTTACCTCTTTAAGTTTGTTTTCATCTCTTAACCGCGATTTTTTCTCGGCTTCCAATCCCTGCCATTGGGTTATATATTCATATTTATATCGTGCATATTCCTGAAGATGCGTTTTCTTCTCCAGGTATGTATTATAGAGATTCGTGATTTCTTGATAATTTTTAAAGTTTTTATAATCTTCAATTTGCTTCAACTCTTTTTTTAATTTATCATTTTTTTCTGAAAGATGTGCCAGTTCTGTTTCTTTTTTTTCTATTTCGCCGATCCTTTTTAAATACATCCCGAGTTCATCTTTGCGTCTTTGTTCACTTGCAATAAGAGTCTGTTTTTCCTTTTTCCACTCTGCTTTCTTTGGGCTTAGACCTACTGCCTCGAATATTTTGTCATCCAATTTTGTAAGAGGCACACCCTTTCCAACCCTACTGAGCAATGCCTTGATTCCATCCCAGAAACTTGCTTCACCTTTTACGCCATAGATCGAAGATTCTGATGCCTGTACGTACAGGAGATTGGCAATATCACCTGAAGGCAATTCAATATTTTTCTTTTTTGCGGGGAGTGTATATAAGATTTCGTCTTCTTCTATTTGGACGATTGTATTTTCTGGCTTGCCGTATCTTAAGGGTGTAGGACTTCTTTTAAATAAAACATAGGTCAATGCCTCAACAATTGCAGTTTTGCCTGATTCATTTAACCCAAATATAAGTTCAAAATTTTCCGGGGTAATAGTAAGATTTTTTATTGGACCGTAGTCCTGAATAGTGATTTTCTTTATTCTCATTTCAGAATATCACTGAAAATTGGGAAGGTGATTTCGAAAATCTTGACCCGCAATTTATCCTCTAGTTCCATGGTCTTTTGCACAAAGTTTTTTACCATTCGATTTTGTATAATGTGATCCCATGACTGGATATTAATTGTTATCTTCATATTTTCAAATTTCTTAGTGAATTTATTATCTATTTCATCAATTTTGTTTTTAAAGTCCTTATCTTTTTCTCCAATAAATCCATTTATGATAATATTGGGCATGATATTGGTAACATCAAGATTTGCTAAGTGGGATTCGATTTCGTTTAAAATTTCTTGTTCATTTCCAGGAAAGACAAATAGTTCTTTTCTCAACCAGTAGGGTGAAATATCGATTTGTATCCGTTCTATCTTGAGATTTCTTTTATCAATATTTATTAAATAAAAGTATCTTTTATCTTCGCATTTTGTATCGAGTGCAATTGGAGAACCAGAATAAACGACCCTTGTATTTTTATAAATTTTTTCAAAGCTGCGGGAATGCAAATGTCCCATTGCTATATAACGTGCTAAATTCTCCAGGTTTGTTGGATAGATAGGCATATATTCTGTTTCTTTGTCATCGAGTATGGAGAAGATAAACGAGGTGTCATACAAGGTGCCATGCGCAATTAAAATGTCAATTTCACCAGGGATATTTTTCACACATTCGCTAAATTTTTTATTCTGATAGGGGATACCACAGATCGTGTGTCCATTAAGTTCAATAATTTCAAAAGGCGTTTTAGTTAATTGGATAACATTCTTGCCGTAGTCATAATCATGACTAAAGGATTCAGCATCATGGTTACCAGGGATTATTAAAAATGTAGTATTTGCACTGTCAAAGATTTTTTTAAGTTCTGGTCTTAGTATTGTGGCATCAGTATTAGATTCAAATAAATCGCCTGCTATTATGAAATAATCTACGTTTAATTCGTCAGCCTTTTTTATTAACCATTTCAGGACATTTGTTCTTTTTTCTTCTCCTTTTTTAAGATGTAGGTCTGCAGTATGAAGGAAATTCATGTCTTAATACTTTTTATTAAAATAGTCTTCCAGGATTTTACTGTGGTCAAAGGCGATCTGTTCAGGTAAGTTGTCCTGTGTGAATATACCAATATCAGCGGCATCGTCATCAGGCTTTGGTATACCTCTTGCCCGGGCAGTGAATACTATAGAGATTGTATGATGTCTCGGGTCCCGGTCAGGTGCAGAATAGGTGTGGAATTGTTTTAAATTCTCAATATCAAGATTTGTTTCTTCTTTAGCTTCTCTTATTGCAGCATGCTCAGCAGATTCTCCATAATCAATAAAACCGCCAGGGATTGCCCAGCCAAAAGGTGGATTTTTTCTTTTGATAAGAATAATACCGTTTGAAATTTCAATTATTATATCTATTGTTGGGATTGGATTACGATGCTGCATAATCTTTATTATAGGCAATTTTATTGATAAATCAATACTTGACAGGGCATAAATTTTAAGTATGCTGTAAATAGCTATGCGTAGCACGACTTTTAGATTCAAGTCTCCAAGATTAAATACAATTTTTTATTTTCAGTTTCCAAAAACAGGATGGAGGTAAAATGAAAAGATTAATTATAGTGATTTTTATTGTTTTCATTTTTTGGTTTTTCCCAGAATATGATTGTAAGGGTCTATACACGTTCCTGGCAAGACCTAACAAGGATATCAAAAAAACCTCTGGATATTGCAGCAGGAAGATTTGGCGAGTGGTATGATTTAGTTGTTGACCAGTATGGTTTAGACCAGGTTATTGCGTCAGGTTTAACCTATGAGGTTACAATTTACAGTCTTGAATATGAAAAGGACAAATATCGAGGTTCCTATTGTTCATATGACGAGATGACTGATTCACTTGGGAATATGGTTTTGAATTATTCAAATATTTGTAAACTTGATTCTCTACCCATTCCTACATATGAAGGAAATTGGATATATGGTGTTAAGATATCAGATAATGTTAATATTGAAGAGGATGATGAACCCAAATTCACTTTAGACGGTTGTCATCATTCACGAGAATGGGCAACGCCCCAGGCAGTTTTGTTTTTTGCTGATTCAATGTTAAAATCGTATGGAGTGGTGACAGAGATCACTGAGATAATAAATACGACAGAAATATATTGTTTTCCAGTAATTAATGTTGATGGTTATATATATGATTATCCTGGACAAAATATGTGGCGCAAAAATCGTGAACCATTTGGTGGTGGTATTGGCACTGATCCGAATAGGAATTATGGCGGTGCATGTAATGGTGAGGTGGATGGCTATTGGGGAGCTGCAGATGGGGGTCATGTCAGTCACAATCCCGATACATTATCACAGACATTCTGCGGTGCTTTTGCTTATTCAGGTGATGAGATATGGGCATACACGAGTTTTATAAGAGAACACAATATCACTACAGGTTTTTCTCTACATAGTTATGGTGAGCAGGTAATGTATCCCTGGGGATATAAAGCACAAGGTTCACCAGATTCATTACTCTACGATTCAAAGGGTGCTCATATGGCAGGTATGATGCAGCGCATTGGCGGTGGAACATATACACCAGGACAATCACATAGTAATCCGTATCCAACATCTGGTAATACACGGGATTGGGTTTATGGATACAATAAATGGGTTGCAGGTTTGTCAGCACTGTTTTATGGTGCTGAGATAGGGACGAGTTTTTATCAGAGCCAGAGTCAATTAGATTTTATTTCGCGTCAGGTTTTTAAAGCAGCAGAGTATCTTGCAGGATTTTCTGATTCTTTAGTCCTTATAGCTGAGGGGTTTGTGCCACCACCAGAAATCTATCCATTAGGCACAGTAAATGAAGATTTTACGATTTACTGGCATGCCAAAAACAGTTTTGATAATCATCCTGTTCAATGGGAACTTGTTGAATTGTCAGCGCCCTCAATTATTGAAGATGATCTGGAATCTGGGACAGACCGATGGGAACTTGATGGATTTACGCTTTCTACTACCCAAGCCCATTCAGGTTCACACAGTTTCTTTTCTGGGAACCAGAATAATATGAACCACGCAGTCCGTACTTTGCACCCTTATCTAGTAGAGGCTGGTGATTCCCTGACATTCTGGTGTTGGTATAATCTTGAAACGAATTATGATGTTGCGGTTGCTGAAGTTTCGGAGAACACAAAAGAATGGTTCTGCATGGATGACCGGTATAATGCAAATTCGGGTGGCTGGATTAGAAAATCGTATTCACTCGAGAATTGGGTAGGCAAATCTGTTTATTTCAGGTTCCGTTGCGTGACTGATGGGAATACCCTGCAAAGTGGTTTTTATGTGGATGATATTTATCCGGTTTGTCTTTATGCAGATGTTAATACAATTTCTTCGAGTATTCCTGATTCTTTTTATGAATTTACCAGTCATGCT
>JABUBN010000312.1_pt1 | contig 14196 bp, 8 predicted proteins | sample 7240341 | NCBI WGS metagenome assembly JABUBN01 (sample SAMN07256345, study PRJNA390944) | subsurface metagenome | isolation source: Methane hydrate marine sediment | place: Pacific Ocean: Eastern North Pacific, ODP site | reverse complement strand
CTACTTTTTGATATGATTTGTAAGCGCGAATATTAAATTCGTAAACACTTAATTCGATTCTATTCATATTTAATGTGTTGAAACCATACTCTACGAGCATTTCCATCGCTTCTGTTCCCAAACCTTTGTTTTGATATTCCTTTTCTCCGATAGTAATACCACACGAACACGCTCGATTTTTGGAGTTTATGTCTTGAATCGCGCAATTTCCAACGATTTTTTCAGGTTCCTCTTGATCCAATAAAAGAATTGAGAAATATATGGCATTTTCTTTGTGTTTAAGCGAATCGAACCATTCTTCTTCCATGTCTCTCGTCATTGGTTTATACATCGTAACGTACTGCGTAATTTCCGGATCGTTAAACCACTTTAGAAAATTATCAATATGTTTCCTTTCAATAGGGGCAAACTTAATTCGCTTTCCTTTAATCATAAATACTAAGATTTCTACAAATTTTAAAAAATTAACGAAAAAAAGCAGTTTTGTCAAAAATAAAATAAGAGATTAGAAATAGATGCCCTTCTTTCGAGCGAAATATTTAACTAATTCAAAAGATACTATGCAGATTAGCGAAATTGAAAAGCATACTAACCAATCCAACCAAGTAAGATACATAAACATAAAGTTTAAACCCACCGAGGCAAGGGCAATTTGAACTCCAGGAACATACATTAGCACGAGGAATAAACCGAATAACAATCCAATTAATATGTACATGAATTTAGTGCTATCTTCTTTTATGCTTTTTATCAAAGATTTATTCGGTCTTCTTATTTGAAACACTAAAAATGACTCGCAGAAGAAGATCGTCACCATTAACATCGTTAGCGTTTTTACTTCGTTCAAAAAAACGCCAGGGTTTAATAAAGGATCAAGAAGTGTTTCAGGTGAAAAAAGATAAGCCCAGTCCCAATCGCCAAAATTTGTATTCTCTGGAAAAACTGGATAAAGTCCAGTAATGGTTGTAAAGTAAACTACTACCATGCTTAGCGCCAAAAAAGCTCCGAAAGCAAACAATAAAATCATCGTGTGTTTAGAAAGAATTTCTTCTTCGTTGTGAGGTTTTTGCTTCATCACATCTTTAGATGTCGTATCGAAAGTTAGTATAAGACCTGGAAACATATGTACTGTAATGGCAAGAAAGATCCATTGATAATAAAAAATAGTGTCTAAAAAATATGGGAAGCCTAATATTATGGATAAAATAAATTGGACGATGCCCTCGAATACATTAATTGCTATGTAAAAGAAAACAACTGCCCTAATACGAGCAAAAATACCCCGACCTTCTTCTATTCCTGTTACGATTGAGGTAAAAGAATCGTCGCTTATTACCATGTCGCTCGCTTCTTTGGCAACGTCAGTTCCTTGTATACCCATAGCTACGCCTGCATCTGCCATATTTAGAGCTAATGCATCATTTACGCCATCTCCCGTCATAGCGACAACTTTATTAGCATTTTGATATCTTTCTATAATCACTTGTTTGTGTTTAGGGGATACCCTAGCAAATACTTTAATTTTACTAAAATCGAAAAATGAACGAATTTTTTTTATATCTTTACCCTCTACTACAATATCGTCATCATTTTGAATGATAGAAATTTGCTTAGCAATTGCCTTTGCAGTAGCAGGTGAGTCTCCGGTGATCATTACCACATCGACTCCAGCAGCATGACATTCTTCGACGCTTTCTTTTACACCGTCTCTAGGGGGATCTAAAATCGTTACAAAACCGATATAGATCATATCTGATTCGCACAATTCCCTACTTTTATCGTCTTCTGGGGGAAATACATCTAATTTTTTATAACATAAACTTAAAATCCTAAATCCTCTTTCAGCATAGGTATTTGCTATTTTCATTACTTTATTTTTAATTTCATCAACGAAATCTAATTCTTGGCTTTTATACAACACTTTATTGCATAATGGAATTAAGATTTCGCTTGCTCCTTTAGTAAAGGAGTAAAATTTATCTTCTTTCTTGTAAACTTTGGTCATCCGTTTTACTTTCGAATCAAATGGATATTCTTTAGTATATTCAAATTCTTCGAGGAAATAATCGCCCATGCCTTTTTGGAATATAACCATTAAGGCCCCCTCTGTTGGAGAGCCAACGACTGTCCAGTTTGGAATAATTCTACCTGAAATCTCAATCTCGTTCTTTACTAAAGCTGAATTATTGTTTAAAAATCCCGAAGTTAATAGTAATTTAAGCTGTGGAAAATCATCTATATGTTTCACATAAATAGGATTTTTTGGATTGTCAACTAATATTATTTCGCCTTCAGGGCTATAACCACTTCCTGTAACCTTATAAGTTGCCCCATTTGTCCAAATAAATGGAATACTCATTTGATTTTTTGTTAGTGTGCCAGTTTTATCGCTGCAAACTACACTTACTCGGCCTAAACTATCTACTGAGGCTAAATTTCTAACAATAACGCCATGATGAGCCATAGCTAAAACTCCCGTAAGTAAAATAATTGTAACAAGAAGAGGGATGTTAATTGGAAGTAGATCCATAGCAGAATTCAAACTTTTTACGAATTCTAATTCACCTGTAGCCCCCCATACAATTAATATTATAAGAAGCCAAAATCCGACTACGATTATTCCCAACCATTTACCGAAGTTGTTCATTTTCTCTCGAATAGGGATTTCGCTCGTTCCAGCCTCTTCTAACCCTTGCGAGATCTTTCCGATTTCAGTGTCCTTACCTGTCTTTACTGCGATTGCTGTAGCATTGCCAGTCGCGATAAAAGTTCCGTAATAGGTCATATTTTTACGATCTCCAATTGAAATATCTTCTTTTCCTAAAGCTATACCATCTTGAAGCTTTCTTACAGGTTCGGATTCGCCAGTAAGGCTAGATTCATTAACCTCTAAATTGGAAGATTGAATTACTCTTCCGTCTGCAGGAATCCTATCGCCTTGTTTTAATACTAATAAATCGCCAACTACTACCTCTTTTGTTGGGATATCTCTCTTTTGGCTATCTCTAATAACTGTGGATGTTGGTGCAGTCATTTCTCTTAAAGCGTTCAATTTTTTCGTAGCTCTATACTGTTGAATAATCGCAACTATACAGTTAAGACCTACAATCACAAGGGTTAATAAAATAAAGGTCATATTACCTTTGCCACCAAAAAAAGAGGACAAAAATAAAAATAGAGCGCCTATTAAGTAAATTACAATTAACCAGTTGAACAACGGAGCAAGGTAAATTTTGATGAACCCTTTAGACGCCTTTGGTATTTCGTTTAAGCCATAAAGCTCTAACCTTTTTTGCGCTTCGTCGTTCGTTAAACCACTATTCGGATTTGTCTGGAACTTTTTATAGATTTGCTCTAACTCCATATTATAATAAACTGTTTCCATTAAGATTTCTCCCGCGACTTTTAATGAAATTTTATTATTAAATTAATTTTATTATTAAATTAAAAAAATGAAATAGTTATAATAAATAGACTATAGAAATAATTGTTTTTATTTTATGGGTTTTTTGTTTAAAAGAAAGAAATAAAATTATTATTGTAAGAATATAAGAACATAAGAATGTTAGAAAATGAAATCTTTTTTTCTAAATAAATACTTCAAAAGTTCGATTCCAATTAATCCCGGTAAAGCAAACAAAACGCACATTATCCAATCTGTTCCACTCAGAAAGATAAAATTAATTTGTAAATTTAAGCCAAACACATCGTTCACATAATAATTTACTGGGAGCGAGAATACAATATAGAGGACGTGTAAAGCTAGGGTAAATAGACTTACAATTAACAAAGAAAGACAGAATTCTTCCTTCAAACTTTTTAAAATAGATTTATTTGGCCGCCTAAAAGTCCAGATAAACGTTGTTTCAACTATAAATAACGTTGTTATGAACATAGTCCTTGCCTTTTGAGCTTGTAGTAATATTAGTTCTTCAGGTGTTAAAGGGGCATCAAATGGAATATAACTAATATTTGAATTTAGATTCCATTCATTTAATGGAAATATTCCCCCTAAGGTTAGTTGGAGTACTAAAACTAAGCCTAAACCCATTAATAACGCTTGTATTAACATCATAATCCACATATTTTTGTTTAATAATTGTTGTTCGTCTCTAGGTGGTTCTTTCATTACATCCGAGGGATGTCTATCGATCACCAAGGCTAGAGCCGGTAGTGAGTGGACTATTCCAAAAATATAAATATGTTGCCATTCTGAACTAAACAAATCGAAGAATGGGATGAATTCGTAGGTAAAAAATATGGTTGCTTCCATTATGTTTAAACAGATGAAAAAATATATAATGGTACGAATTTTAGCAAATAGCCCACGACCAATTTTTACGCCCTTGACAATCGAAGAAAAATTATCGTCACTTATGACCATGTCCGCAGTTTCTTTCGCTACATCTGTGCCCGTAATTCCCATAGCTATACCAGCATTAGCAAGTTTTAAAGCTAAAGCGTCATTGATACCATCTCCAGTCATGGCACATATGTGATCTTGTGATTGATATTTTTCTACGATTATTTCTTTATCAGAAGGATCGACTCTTGCAAAAACTGAAACTTTATTGAAATCGTTATCGTCTAAATTGGAAATATCGGCTCCTTCTACGGCTAAATCTCCCTCTTTATAAATTCTCATTTGTGCGGCAATAGTTTTAGCGGTTGCTGGGTGGTCTCCAGTGATCATTACGATTTTAATACCGCCAGATTCGCTTTCTACAACAGCAGATCTTACATCTGGGCGTGGTGGGTCTAAAATTGAAACGAAACTCAAAAAAATTAGATTGGTTTCAGCTTTTTCTCTATTTAAACTTTTTAAATCCTTTATTTTCTCGATATCCTTATAAGCAATGGCCAAAGTTCGGTATCCTTGGTTGGCTCGCAACTGGATTTTTTTTAAAAGTTCTTCTCTTAAATTTTCGTCTAAAGCATTTATTTCGCCGTTAACTTCGATTCCATTTGATATTTCTAAAATTCTTTCGGGAGCACCTTTAGTAAAAGCAAAAATATCCTTAGGATTTGATTTATGTTTACATATGGTGGTCATTCGTTTAATTTCAGAGCTGAATGAAAATTCTTTCAAAACTTCGTACTTATCTTTTATATCGTAATTAATATATCCCGCTTTTTCTGATAATACTAATAATGCAGCTTCTGTTGGTGAGCCTAAAGCTTTTCTTACGGCCATTTCGTTTACATTTTTTAGCCGAACTTTAACATCCTCGTATATTAATTTAACATTGTTGTTTAATACGATTGAATCGATAAATTTCTGGAACGTAAGATTATTTTTTAACTCCACTTCGTTGTTATTTTCAAGAATTACTCCCTCAACATCATAACCAGAACCTGAGACATGATATTCTTTATTGTTTATCCAAAATCTTTCGACGGTCATTTCGTTTTTGGTGATGGTTCCTGTTTTATCTGCACAGATTACCGAAACTCGACCAAGAGATTCAATTGCAGATAAGTTTTTTATAATTACCCCACTTTGAGCCATATTTAATACACCAGTTATGAGGACAAGCGTTGTGAGGAGCGGTAAATTTATGGGCATGATATTCATTGACCTTAAGATAGAACTTATTAAGGCATCGCTAATAAAATCTCCATATAATTTGCCTTCTATCCCTAAAAGTATGAATTTATAGGTAATTAAGATTATCAAATTTATAATAACTATAGATCCAAGTATATAGCCTAACCTATTCAATTTTCGCGTCAAAGGAATATCTTCAATGCTTCCCATTTCATTTAATTGATTCGAGATTTTACCAATCTCCGTATTTGTTCCCGTTCCAACCACTAAAGCTTTTCCCCTACCTGTGTGAATGTAGGTCCCCATAAACACCATGTTAGCTCGTTTCTGGAGGGGTAATTTGTTATTTTCGAGGGGAGATTTGTGTTTTTCTACAGGCTCACTTTCTCCACTAAGCGGAGCTTCATCGATAGTTAGATTGGTAAATTCGATAATTCTAGCATCTGCAGCGATTTTATCGCCTTGTCTTAATAAGATAACGTCTCCAGGTACGAGTTCTCTGGTAGGAATTTCAAATTGAATTTCATCCCTCAAAACAGTTGCTTTTAAAGCAGCGATTTTTCTTAAGGATTCTAGCGCTTTTTGGGCTCTGAATTGTTGAACAATTACCGTTGTTGAATTTATGATGACTACAGCAAAAGTGATGATTGTAGAACTTGGAGAGCCAAGAATCAAAATAATTGTTCCTGAAATAATTAAAATAATAATTAAAAAATTAAAAATTGGAGCCAAATAAATTTTCCATAAAGACTTCTTAATTTTAGGTAACTCGTTATAACCAAATTCAAGATATCTACTCTCTACTTCTGAAGACTTCAATCCGTTATTAGGATCTGTTTGAAATTTTGTAACTAATTCATCTATTGATTGAGTTAATAATTCTTCAGAGCGAACTTGGATTAGACTCATTTCTCTACGTAATATTTTTTTAATCGAATAATCGAATAATAATAAAAAATATTGATTTAAACCTTATTAATTATATAATCTTTCAACAATTCTTTAAACGAGTGAAAAATTTAAATGTCTAACTCTTGCGGATCTCCTAAGATGTCCTTTAATACATTGTATCTTTTTCTAATTGTCGTACTTGAGAATCGACTGGTGCGTTCAACGATACTTTGAGTAAAAATCTTATGATTCTCTAAGGATTGGCCAATGTAATAGATTAAACCAGCTGTAAATGCTTTATGATTCGAATTTTGAATTTGTTCGTATGTGATCTTGTTTAAAATTTTATTTGCTACTAACTGCATATCTAATTTCAATTTATTGTATTCTGTTTTATTGGAAAGATGTTGTTTGACGTCTCTAAATAATATATTATTCAAATCTTTTTGAAATAAGATTTTAATTTTATTTTTTATCTGTTCTTCTAAGTTAGAAGCACTTTCGTCAATTTTTAACCTTCTTTCTGTTCTTTTCACCTTTACCATAGCGTTATTAAGCATCTTTTTGTTTATCTTATGACCTAATTCTCTTGTTCTTTTTATAAATTCTTCAATTCTCACGTTTGTAGTTTCTTTTATCTCCATCCATACTATTGCGAGAAAGATAATGACCATATTTTCGTATGTTTGTCGATGATGTTTGTTATATTGCAAATATTTTGCTTTAATTTCTTGATATTTTACAGAATCTATACTTAAACCAATGCCATAACCCTTTAACAAGTCAATCGTCTTTTTCTGTTCTGAAAAGTTGCTTTGATAGTCCCGAAACCATATGTTTAAAGTATTGATTTGATCGTATCTTTTTTTTGTCTTTGGGTCCTGAATTGCTTTTGAACTACTTGTTCGAATTTTTCGTTCATATTCTAACCGGGAATCAGAAAAATAGTTTGAAGGAGTTGATGTTTCAAATGCAACATAATCTTCTAAAATTATACCACAATCTTGGCACACAAAGTATCCTCTCTCTTGCTTTACGTTTTTATGGCTACAAGCGGTTAATTCCTTACCTTTTTTTTTTTTATCGTTCAAAAAAGATCAATTGTAATTGATTAATATATAGTTCAAAAAAAATATTAGTTTTTAATTTATAAACTTTTTATAAAAAACCATCAAATTAAATATTATATAAAAGATTTTAATACTTTAAAGAAATTAATGAGAGATTAAAATGGAACGTAAAGTCATATTAAAATGGTTATCAATTTTTAGCGTCAGTTTCTTTATACTTTCAATAGTTGAACTGCTTGATCTTATTATTTTTAGTACAGTAATTAGTATGGATTTAGATGGTCAACAATTTGCAATTTTTAACGTAATATTTCAATCAGGTTTTATGTCTATTCACGCACCACTTTTGTGGATATTTCTTCTGTGCGTAATTTGTGCATTCATCGCCTTAGTACTTTCAATATACAGAGTTGCAAAGAAACAAATCATTGAAAATTTTAATCTTGCCAAGTTTATGCTACTTATTGGTTTGTTTTTAGTAATTGGTGGCTTTATCAAAATGAGTTTTATTGTATTATTAGGTAACAATACAATTAGTACGGGTTCAACCACAATTACATTTCAAAACGCGTTATATTCGCCTACTATTACGCCTGTAATTGGAGCTATAATGTGGGTTTATTTTATTGTTGTTGTATGTAGTTTTTTAGTTTCTGGCTTGATCTTTGGCGGGGTTGGTCTTCAATGGATGCTCCTTATTCAAAATGAGAAGGCCTCTCAAGAACAATAGTAATTTACGAAAATCCTTAATTTTTTCTATCTTTTTTTGTAATACAATAAAAAGTGAAAAAAAAAAGGGGTTATAGTTATTTTTTCTTTCGTTTTTCCAAGATAATAAATGAAAGTATCGTTATGAAGGTAAATAGTATGTAGTAATTTCCAAATGAAATTATAGGTAGGTCATTTATATCTTCGGGAATCTCTATTATAACCTCTACATCTATGAAGCCTATATTTCCAGCAGTATCATTTGCGTAGAACCTAATTGTAAGGCTGCCTTCACTTAAACCCTCCCACGCTGTTTGATTAAACGTACCGGTTAAACCTGTGATGGTGTAATTCGTTATTCCTCCATCGAGAGTGTACCAAATGGTATCCAAATTGAGTTCGTCAATAGAAAGATTGTAATTTGGAGCATCTAAACCAAATATACTATCAGGTAAAGGTGAAATTATTGTAATAACAGGAGCAATGTCATCGCCATCCGTCCATATTGGAAAATTATCGTGACTTCCCGCTGTGCCTGAGATTATATATGGTGTATCACCTATTCCGTCATCGTTTGCATCGACACCATCGTAATCGTCCCAGTAATTACCAATAATTCCATTGTCCCATGTGTTATTAATTCCATTATCTTCAGCACCAATTTCATTATTAACAAAATGATTTAAAAAGATTTTATTGTTATTACTACTAGAATCTAATCTTACTTTAGAATTATTACTTATTATATTTCCCAAAATCGTGTTTTCATCACTACAGAGTAACTCAATAAAATTGTTGCTAGCGTTATTTCCCGAAATCGTGTTGTCATCATCATAACTATAAAAAAGTATTCCATAACTATTGTTATTTACGGTATTTCCCGAAAAGGTGTTGCCATCACTATATTCTAGATGTATTCCAGATTTATTGTTATGTTTGGCGGTATTTCTCGAAATCGTGTTGTTATTACTATAACCCAAATATATTCCAGTAGTACAATTTGATAAATTGAACCCTGAAATTATCGAGTTATTACAATTAATTAAAATAATCTGCCCGGCATTCGTAAAATTTTTCGATCCTAAACCTATTTCGTTTACATAATAATAGACCGACTTGTTGTTTACAAGGTTTGTATTGTCAATAATATGCGATGCGACTTCTGCTAAATAACCTGAAAGAGAAATTCCGCAAAAATTCATTAAATTCCCAGAAAGCATGTTGTTATGACAATACCAAGCTAAATCTATTCCAGCAAAATCGTTATTACTGGCGGTATTTCCGGAAAGCATATTGTTATCACTATCAGATAAATATATTCCATAAGAATTGTTACAGGCGTTATTTCCCGAAAGGTTGTTGTTATTACTATTGTATAAATTTATTCCGGCCTCACCGTTATTACTGGCGTTATTTCCCGAAAGGTTGTTGTTATTACTATATCTTAAATTTATTCCATGAATATTGTTATCTGAACATGTGTTATTTATTATTTTACCGTTATCGACATATTTTAACTCAATACCCGAATAAGAACCGGAATTATTTAATGAACAATTTCGAATAATAAAGTAAGCATCAGAGTTCTTTATTTCTATGCAATTGCTTGAGTCTTGTCCGTCGATGGTTATATTCTCGATTTTGAATGGATCATTCCATGTTCCTAAACCAGTACACCATTCGTTTTCAGAGGCGGTCTTACTCCAATTAAAATTAGGATCTAAATCATCAATAAAAATTGGACTTCCCGTAAGATTCCAAAATCCGGATTGTTTTATTTGAATCTTATTATTCTCGTTAAATTCGAGGTAATTATTATTAGTTATAATATTTTTACTAAATCTACTATTAAATATGCCAGAGAATAAGAAGCTGATTAGTAGTGTAAGAAAAATCAATATTTTTGTCTTTGATTTCATACTGATTTTCATCTACGAATATTTGTCTTATTAAATCATTTATTGCTTACTATTATATAAAGGTTTGTTCAACGCATTAACATCTCTGGTTATAATTATCAATACACTCAAATAGAACTAAGAATGATAAGATTAAGAATATCAATAAAATGAAAAAAAAGAATTAGAACATTATGAAAATTATAGAGGGATTTAAAACAAGTTTAGATTTCTTATTATTTTATCCCGATTAGGGTCTTGATTAACTTTATTTTGTACTATTGAAAGAAGTGTTTCTCTACTAAGTCCTATTTTCTCTAAAGTAAAATTTACTCCCGATTCGTTAAATTTTCCTTCTCGAATCATCGGAGTTAGACGCTTCAGAGTGATCAACCATTTTTTCCTAATACTCGGGTCTTGTCGAATCAATTCAGCGAATTGTAGGGCGTACGGAAGAGCCCCAAATCGATTCAAGTCGTAGAAAAGAGCGGCGGCGATAACGTGACAACTAGTTTTGAGAGTACTTGAGTTCCCTTTCTTTACTAAATTCTTGGATTCTATCAGCTGAATTATATCTTCTTCGTTATAATCTATTACATGGTATGGCAATATTATTCGAGGAACGGTGTGATTTTCGAAATCTTCAGGCGTAAAGTAATGATTTCTATCTTCTTCTGTAAACAGCTCTCGATTAATAAAGCTTGGCTTCCAATCGTGCTCTATTTCATGTTGTGGGATTTCGTAGAAATATCTTCTAATCTCGTCGGGGGAATATCCGAATAGAATAATATCTATATCGCGCTTCATTGCCTCTCGTACAACTAAACTATGAACTAAATCACCACAATTATCGCATAAATTTCTCGTCAAGGTCAAATCATTTGAGTCTTGATCCGTAAATACCCATTGATACAATTTTCTAAATGTTTCTTTTGCGCCATCGATTACAACGTGATCTACGCTTATCTTTTTGAGAGTATCTTTAATGTTTTCGAAAGCAGTCTCGGGGATAAACCCTGAGTCAATAGTTACTGCGAGCGGGTTAAACCCATAATCGTGTACCATTGTGTATAAAAGGGCTGTTGAATCTTTCCCTCCCGAATAACCCACAATACAATCGTACTTCTTCTCTTCTTTGCGCGAGCGCATAAGTTCAATAACAGAATTCCAATCCCTTAAGCCAGTTTCTTTCATTTTCTCAGTTATTTGAGTCTTCCACCAATTTGTGGTTTTGTAAGCTGGATCCTCACAATAATTACAAATTCCTTCAGAATTTAACTCAATTCCAAAAGAACCGTCAATTAAAATACAATTTTTGCAGATATATTGTTCATGCATCATATAATTTCTCCTACATCCATATTATTTACAAAGTTTATTGGATAACATATTGAATGTATTTAAAGAAAAAGTGTAAAAAAAATAAAAAAAAGATAAAATAAAATAATTTAAGAGATCAAGTTTAAATTAATTTGTCTTTGATTTGCTTTGCCCTACTACGTAATGTGACCTCCGTAATTTTAGCTATATCTGCCACCAAGGATTGAGTTTTTCTAATAGCTCCGTCTTTAGCTGCGATATAAATACATGCCGCGGCTAAACCTTTTGGATCTTTTCCAGTTCGCGCTAACCCATTCTTAGATGCGACTCTCAACATTTCTAAAGCAACTTTTTGAACTTTCATGGGTAAGTCTAACTCGTTCCCAAATCGAAATACAAGCTTTTCTGCCGTAATAGGCTGATATCTTAAGCCCAATTCGGGTAAAATTTCACGGATAATCATTGAAAGGCTTCTATGTACTGTTCTTCGCGGCGTGAGTGATGCTTCACAGACTTCATCTAATAAACGAGGGAAATCGTGAACTCTTATCGCGGCGTATAAAGAACCTGCTATAAAACCATTAATAGATCTTCCCATTGTTAACTTCTTTTTAGCTACAATACTATATATTTTCCAAGCCGTTTCTGAAATATATTCAGGAATGTTTAATTTTGAGGTTAACATTTTTAATTTGGGTTTTGCTTCCCAGAAGTTCCTTTCTATGCTAGATATTAAAGAATTTTGAATTTTTGATAAGCGAGAAAATAAAGCTTGCTCTTTAGGACCTATTGATTTTCCTTTTGAGTCGATCTTTGTGGTAGGAAGCATTGTTCGAGGGCCAAAATCCCTCCAACGGGGCTCAGTTCTTCTTCTATTCTGTATTTCTTCCACAGTATACGCCCTTCGCTCATTTCCTACGTATGTTCGTTCTGCAATCATACCACAGTTAAGACATACTCTATTACCATCACGTTCTTCAATAGATGGATTATCACAACACTTAATATTACTTGTAGAGGACAAATTATCTTGATCATTATTCTGAGATTTTATTAGATCACGGTAATTGCTATTCATATTATATATCACAAAAATCTATTATTGATAAAATTGCCATCTAAACACAAATTGAATACAAAATTAGATCATGTTACAACTTTAATAATATCATAATATCCTAGTCATAAATTTAAATCTTTGTCTTCAAAATTGTAGAAGTGATAGAAGGGGAACGTAATGGGAAGCAGAATATAAGGGTTTACTCATTTCTTCACCTTCTATAAATAATAAGAATAACATTTTAAAGTTTTAAAGTTCAAAAATAGAAATAAGATAAATTATTTAATTATTAAAAAAACTGTATAATCAATAATTTCTGTTTAATTATTTTAAAGTTGGTGTATAAATGGATTTTTACGAAGTTGTGAGAAAAAGAAGAAGTTACAGGGTATATAAACCTGATATGCCAGAAGATGATAAAGTTAATCGAATTTTAGAAGCTGCTAGATTGGCTCCAACTTGGGCAAATATGCAAGGTATGCATTATATTGTTGTTAAAGACCCCGAAACTGTAAAGGGACTATGGAAAGCAGTTGGTCAAAGAAAAAAGTTTGTTGAAGCACCTATGTACATTGTAGGTGTAATATCTGAATCTGGATCTGGAACAAATCCCAATGGGATAAAATATTTTCCTTTAGATTGTGGAATCTGTTTTGAACATTTGATTTTAGCGGCAACAGCTGAAGGTTTGGCTACTTGCTGGATTGGTTGGTTTAATGAAACCAAAGTAAAAAAAGTTCTTGAAATACCTGAAGAGTTCAGAGTTCTATCTATAACACCATTGGGATATCCCGTAAAACAGAAGGGAGAAGTTGAGGAGCGTAAACCACTCGAAAAGATAGTACATTACAACAAATTTTAATTATATTTTTAAAAACCCTTCTTTTTGGGTATTTGCAAATGTTAGTTCTTAGATTTAAATGTTTCCATAAGCTTTTCTCTTTAAAGAATCCTAAAGTATTGGTTCCAAACCTCCATGTAATTTCCGTACCACTTATCTAACCTCAGAAATTTATGTTTGAAATACATTCCCGCTCCTTTTAAAGAAGGGTTTTTAGAATCTCCTAGTAAAATGAGCCTATACTCCTTGTATTTTATCCTAACCCCTTCAATATAGATAGGAAATCCCTTGAAATTGTGTCCGAAGGTTCGATAATCGAGAACTCTTTGTGCCCCTTCTGGTTTTATCATACCCTTTTTAAAAGACGGATAGTACTCGTATTTCTTATGAAATCCCTCGGTCATATTATTGGTTTTTGGCAGGTCTGGATTCCTCTGATGGGCAATAATTTTAGGCAGCCATGACTCTAACTGTTTTAATGCGGTGTGTAGTTCACTAATCTTTTCTCCTTTCAACCGTTCCACCGTGTTACGGATGATCTCTAACTTAACATAGGAATCAGACTCGGTTTCTGAATCAATTAAGGCGTAAAATCGTTTTAGAAGCCAGCGCCATTCTTTAGGGACGGGTTTTCTCGACTGTTTGGATAAGCCCGCAAACGCCTTTATGTGCTTGCTAGCAATCCATTTTACGTGAGTTAAGCAATTTTGTTGTATAATATGCTTAAAACTACGGGTTTTAAAAAGACCACCTAAATTGGTCGTACAGTCCTTCATAAGTCCATTAATCCGTAAGGATGCCTTTTTTCTTCCCTCCATCAAGACGACCCTTCCCGCATTTCGCCCCATTTTAGGCGAGAT
>JABUBN010000311.1_pt1 | contig 14206 bp, 16 predicted proteins | sample 7240341 | NCBI WGS metagenome assembly JABUBN01 (sample SAMN07256345, study PRJNA390944) | subsurface metagenome | isolation source: Methane hydrate marine sediment | place: Pacific Ocean: Eastern North Pacific, ODP site | reverse complement strand
TTTGAATTTGTATCTTTTGCGTTCATTTTGTAGCACTCTTTTCCATTTAGCTATGTTAATTTAAGGATAGGTTCTGTGTTATTTAAATTTAAATGTAGTTTTCAGTAGAAAAATAAAGAGACTCAATTTGAGTCTTTATAAAAATTAAAACTTCGAATTATCCTGCTGTTGAAACTGGAATCAGTAGAACAGTATCTCCATCTTCTACATCATAATCCTCAAGCACATCATCAGGATCACATGTCCTTCCTGCATGAGATAGATGGAATTCATCGGGTGGTAATCCAAAAATCTGACTAACTGTATATTTTATATCACTAATAGGAGCGTCAGTTCCAACAACAAGTTTCTCCTGCTTTGGACTTGGTCCAATTGTGCTTTGGAAATATACACTTATTTTCTTTCCTGCAGGAGTTTTAGTCTTGTCAGGTGTTTTAGATTTGATTTCGGTTTCAATAACCTCTTCTTCTTCTTCTTTATCATCAAAAGAAATTTCTTCAAATTCTTCGCTCATTTTTTTTCAATCCTTTTTGTTACAAATAATGTAATTGAACACAATTATTAAAAAATTATCTATGCACTATATAATAAATATTATTATTTAAAAAACTAAATAAATAGTAAATATCGAAAAGAGGAGAATTAAGTGATTTTGTTATTTAGATAGCTATTTATTATGATTGTAGAGCAAAGAGATTAGAGGATAAACATTAAAATACTATAATTTAAGAAAAACAAGCAGGATTGTGACTTACATATGTGGAATAGGAATAAAAAAAGAAAAGCGAAAACGAAGGAACCAAGTCAAAAATTTCCTATAGATTCCAAAGTACCTAAACACAAAATTCCTTCTGAAAAAATCCCAAAACAAAAAATCATGGAGGAAATTTATTCCCCTCCAAAAAAGCAGAAAACCAAGAAAAAAGAGCAAAAACCTGCTAGATCAACATTAAAAGAAAGTCGATTCAAAAACAATCAAAAACCAATCCCAAAGGAGAAAATCGTTACAAAAACCCCCAAAGGACAAAAATTCAAATCTAAAGCTAGAGATAGCAAAAGTATTCCTAAGCAAAAAATACCTGAATCAAAAATACCTAAACAAGATAAATTCACCTCAAAAGAACCACAAAGTTATATTCCTCAAGATGAAGTATCGAAAAAGAAGAAAAAAGAATCAATACCTCCTAAAAGAGAAAAATTCAAAGACATTGATGCAATTGATTCAAAAGCTTTGCATAAGACTGAAAAGAAGAAGAAAGAAGAAGTGCCTCCTTATGATGACAGTGGTAGATTCTCCGATATCGATAAATCAAAATCTAAACCTTTACCCAAAGAAGAAAAACAGAAGAAAAAAGAAAGAGACTCACCTGCTACAGCAGCTATTCAGGAAATAAAAGAAGATAAAGTTCCTAAACAGAAAATTCCTAAACACAAGTATCCCGAACAGAAATATCCTACTCAAACAAAAAAACCAAAACAAAAAAGATAGAGTAGAGAAAAATTCACTTTTTTTAATCTTTATCTCTTTTAAACAAACAAAGCCATTAAAGCGGAGTATAGATAAATTATTCCGAATATCAATAAAAATAAGTTCTGGAAGTAGGTTATTGATGTGACAATATATGCTGTAGGAATAATTAACATAAGTAAGAAACCTGCAAATTTTGGTGGAATACCTTTCTCGCTTGTACTTCCGATTCTTATGAAAGGATACCGAATGAAGGTTCTAAAGAGAAGGAAGTTACTAAATAAGAAATAAGGGAGCAGGAGGAAATCAACCATATTGATATAGAAGACATAGTTGATACTTTCAGTAACAAAATCACCTGTTGAAACAATGTAAGCATCGTTGATACCGAATAACATCTGAGCTAACAATATTAAAACAGGTATAATTGGTAATATAAAAACAAAAATGAATTCATTAAATGTTGCGTTATGTTTTAGATAGAAGAAGCTTCTTATTATGTAAAAGAGTGTTATAAAAACATAGATTGCTAAAAATATGAAAACTCTACCTAAGAAATCATCTCCTTCAATGAAATGATAGATAGATACACCAATTAATGATAGTGAAGTGAGGAAAGAACTTGTTATATGTGCTAGAGTTCCCATGTTATGACCTTAATTTATTTTGAGGAAGTAGTATATATTTCTTGATTAAGTACAGCTCTTGTTGTAATATGAAATCATGGTTTTTATAATTTGTCAATTATTTTTTCAATGTAAATTTTAGTAGATAAACGATATTTCGGATTCCTAACATAAGATGCTGATATAGGTTTACTGCATCTTGCACATAATTTTGAGGTTTGATACCAGCTGTTAAATTCATTTTCATGTGCAGGATATTTACAGTGAGGACAAAGAATGATTCTTCGTGTATCTCTTTTATCGAAGTCCATATAACAAATAATACACTTCATTTCCTCTTTACTTGCTTTTCCAGCAGGGAAGAAGTCCTTAACTGTAGTTTTTTTTCTTGATATCTTTCTTGTAGTTCTTGTTGTTCTAATATCTATTCCAGGATCAATTTTTGCGCTAGTTCTTCTAACCTTGCTACTTGATGAAGCGGTTGTTCTAGTACTACTTGTTCTAACAGGCACTATTCTTCGTCTACTCTGTGCTGAACGAGTTGCCTGTCCTCTTCTACTTGATGTTCTTGAAGCTGTTTCACGAGACCTTGTTGTTCTAACTATTTCTTGACTCCTTGGTCTAATTAGCTTTACTAGAATGAAATATCTAAATAGAAAAATCAAGTAGATAGAAACAAAAAAGATGCTTACAAAATCTATCTGTCCATTGATGAAGAACCCAAGTAATATGATAAAGATGAAAGTAGTATGCATTAGTATTGGAATACTGCGTCGTCTCTTCACTTTCCTTCTAATAGCTATTGCTGGCCATAATCCAGAATAATATTTATTGAAATGTATTGTCAAGAGAATGACTGGGAGAATCAGCGAGAGAGAGATGACATTAAAGAACATTCTAATGGAATCTCCACCTGAAAGATCGATTGTTATAGTAAAGAAATTATTCAAAGATTGTGGAGAGATGTAATTACCCATCAAAACTATGCTAAAAGGTAATAATAGGAATTGTGTGCTTGCTAAAATAGCCTTATGTTTTTTATAGTGCCTTCTTTCTAGCAGATAACGTAGAGTAACAATAGTATAGAGTGTTATGTAAAATATTGATAAAGTTCTTACTAGATCATTCTGGATGATAAGATATAGAATTCCAACAACTAATCCAACAATACCAATTGCTAGGTAAGTTTTGAAATCATTTAATTCCAATTAAATTACAACTCTGTATATCTTTCTTGATGATTAATCATCTGTAAAGCTGTCTTTCATGAACATACTAATAGATTCGTAACAGGCTTCACTACTCATACCTTGTATCTCCCTTGATAGCTCATAATACGACTGGTTTTCTCGTTTAATTCTAAAAACACCGATTCCATAATCATTTGGTGAAAACATCAATGGATCTATAACTAATGCGATTGACTTATTCCAAAATGTCTGATATCTTAGATGTGTTTGATAGTCATCTCCACTTAGAAAAGGAGTATAACTTGGATGAGAATGAGCCCAACCGATTATGAAGTGTTCTGAATCTTTTTTGTGAAAAATTTCTGTGAAAATTCGTTGATCAACAATCTCAACGCTTACAGCATCACCTTGATCTATAGGCCAGTAATCCTCAACAATAACTTGTTCTAAAGGTGTTTCTTCATCCCTAATTTTTCCTGTAAGCAAACCTATTACTTCAACCCAGTTCTTCTTAGGGATAGAATCATTGGCATAAGCTAAAGCATGTTTTGCGAGTTTTAAATAAGCCTTAGGCTTTATTACAATCTCTGGAATAGGTTTGATCTGAAGAACATCTTCAACTATAGTTTCCTCACTAATTTCTTCAGTTTCTTTTTCTTTATCTTCTATAATTTTATCAATTTTATACAATTCTAGAGTTTTCTCGATTGCTTCAATTTTCTCAAGGAGTTTTTTATATTCAGCAGGATACTTATTTTCTTCATCTTCCATAATATTCACAACAAACTAATCAGATTTTTGAATTACCAGTATGATTTTGCATACTTTTTATTGATTGAACTTGCTCTTTTAATGAATTTCTTTTTGTCATTTAGAAATTCTAAAGCAGCTTCTTTGTTAAAAACATCTTTTGGATTTACATAAGCCCCTTCAATATTGAACATCACTAGTATAGAATGGATTACTGTAATAATATTCTTAGCAGGAGACCACCCATCATGTTTTCCAACCAAATCATTATCTACAAGAGCAAGACAAATATTTCTCTTCTTTGGATATTCTTTAGGATTAGGCCAAAAATTGGGATGCCAAATAGGTGTGTGAAGTCTTACAAATGGCGGTTTGTAAGGATAATTTGGTCCAAAGAATATTTCTAATTTGTATCTACCTCCAGCATAAGGGGTCCCCTTAGGAGCAGCAAAACCAATAGCTAGATGATCTATGGATTTCTTACCTTTGGGGAATGATTTTACTTGTGCAATGATGCCTTCTTTATGTAATTTTCTCAAAGCATTGTAATCTTTTATAACTCTTTGTTTTCGAATTTTTATCACCGTTTTGTTTGAAATGTAATAAAGTAAATCACTGTTTATTTACATTATCTGCACTCTTGATGGAAATATAAAAGACTTTGCAAACTATCAATAAAACCTTGAGTAGCAAAGAAGATTGAAAAATAGACTAAGGCATTAGATGTAACAACCATAAATTAAGGTTAAGAACCCTTAGAATTCAGGGATATTATAGATTTTGAAGTAGTTAAAATCGACTTAAGATATTATTGTATGTTTGTCTCCTTTTTTTCCTAATACCTCTGCTGCTCTTCTTCTTACTTTTCTTCTTAATATCATCCTAATCATGTTTCATTGAAACTACTCCCTATGGATATCTTCAAATAATTTTTGTTGTCGGTACTATGAGTTCATGCAAAAGCCGGAAACTCAAATTTGGAGATGAAAAAATGATATATAAATTTAAACAGTTCATTCCTTTGATCACATTTGTTGTTCCTTCCATAATCATATCTATCATTATGTTTGTATTAATGAAAACAGAATGGACTATGATAGTTGGTTTCGTAGTTTTACTTCTTTCAGCATGTTTTACTTATTTCATGGGTATAAGAGGTGTCTTAAAGGAACAGGATACAGAGACTTAATAGAGTGATTCTTCTACATTTTGATGGATTATTGAAATGTTAGTTTTTCTTCTTTCTTTCTTTTAGAATTCTGTTCATATTGATATCTACAAAGATACAAGTTTAGAATTTAAGCTTACAAATTTGCACGTGTATTCAAAAGTGACTGAAATGTTTAAAAGACGTTTTTTCTAAAAATATGTTATGAAAGCTGTTTTTATTGCAACGATGGAACCCGTTCAAGGACCAACAATAATCGAACTAAAACCTGATGATTATTTATCAAACAAGGAAAAGTAAGACTAACTGGAAAGGGTTCTAATTTGGCAATTGATAATCACATTCAAGCTGTCTTTAAGAAAATATTGAGGATTTTATCTCTAGATGAACAGGAACTAGTTATTTCAGCTTTAGAAAGAATAACTCATTCATTAACAGATACAGCTTTCATGGAAAGTTAAAGTTGAATTACTATCTAAGTTATATCCTTAACGTAATCTAAGATTTTCCAACAAAGTATAGAGGGATAATCTTTAATTACAGCTAAAAGAGCTTCAATTAAAAGGTGTTATGATTGAAATTTAAAGAGAAAATGGCAAATTTACAAAAAAAACACATAATCTATGGAATATTGATTCTAGTTTTCTTAACTGTCTTCATAATCTATTTAGTTAGTCGATTTGTTGAAGGTACTTTTGTTGAGGATATTTATGATAAATACAAAAGTGATGATTCCACGTTAAGTTACAAGGAATTTCTGAAAGCATATGTTGATTCATTTTTCATTTATGCATTTAGTCTAATTGCTATACTATGGATACTAAACTTTATTCTCCGAACCGTTAAAAAGAGAGTCACACCCGATTTTCACAATTCAATACGAGTAATTATAAGAGTCACTGTAATACCTTTTTTTGTTATAGCATATCTGAATAAATTTCCTGCATTTACCGGAGCTATAATTGGAGTTGCTGCAACGATAGGTATAGCTTTTGGTTTAGCAGCTTCTAGATATGTTAGTGATTTAATAACTGGTCTCTACATTCTTTTCAGTAAACACCATAATATCGGGGATTACTTAATCATACCATCTTTAAATATTGAAGGAATTGTAAAAGATATTTCAATTAACTATTTAGTCATTCTCCAACAGGGGGGAACTACTTCTGTAATCCCAAACAACAAGTTGAAAGATCAAGATATCATTAATATCGCTGTCGTAAAAGAGGAAAAAAGTAGAGATGGCATTTCACAATTGATAATGTATGGAAAAAAAGTTTCAGAAGTTCAATATATCTATCCATTAAAATGGGCCTGCAACTCCGATGACTCCCATATAATGATAGTAAAAGCTATTGAGGAAACTGGGGATGATTTCAAAGACTTTCTTGAAGAAAAGGTAAACTGGCGCATTTCAAAGAGAAATAGATTAGATCGTGAATATACTATTATGTTAACTGTAATTGATTCTAAATCTCTACTTACTTTAGTTCCCAAATTCTCTAAAACTCTGGAAGAAAATTATGAAAAACTAAAGAACAAAAAAAGGTGAACTTCTTTCCCTTTTTCTTTGAAAGTCATCAAGATTCGATTAAAACCTTAACTCACTTAAGAATTTTCGTATATTCTTCTTTCTTCTAAGAATAACCACGCTTTCTTTATTCAATATTTGACTTATTTCTTCGAGAAGTTTCTTGTATCCTCGTTTTTTGAATCTAAATGCATATTTTGCTAGTTCAGCAAAACTCTTGAAAAAAAACTCTTTATCTTCATTTTCCTCTATACGTGATGGAAGACGAGAAATTTTTCCCAATCTTATTTTTGTACTTCTTCCCAAAGTACGCACAAGAAGCCTCCATAGTATTAGAAGTAAAGGCGGATTTAGTATTATAGCGTGAGTGACTCTATTTAATATCCTTTCTCGGACTTTTGAATAATTACCATCAATAACCCATTTCTCTTTTGTAATTATATCTTTAACTTGATTCTGAAAAATTTCTGTGGGAGCTATTTTCCATTCAGCTTCCCAGAAAAGGTCATCTAGGTGATAAACAGGAATATCTAAGAGTTCAGATAAATTTATTGCGAATGTTGATTTTCCAGAACAAGTACTTCCAAAAATTGCGATTCTATCCATTCTCCTAGTCACTGAAGATACAAAAATAAGTGGATTAATAACTTTATTTTTAATGAATAAAAGGAATTAGGAATTTTCTAGAATATTCCTAAGTTGTTTTCTTCTTTCTTTGAAAAACGATTAATAACTTGACTTGTTTTCTATTCATTGCAGAGAATTAATTATTGACTAGCTAGTGAGACAAATAAAGTGTTGTTTTGTAAGTGTTAAAACAAAATAAAACATTTAAAAAACAGAGATTATTTTGAAGAACATCTTTTTAGTCCCCCAAAATTTATTCCAATTTTTATTTTGGATTAAAGAAAATTTTTTCGCTTAATTATAAACAGTAACTATGCTACTGGTTTTACATTAGTTGCTTGATTTCCTCTATCAGTTTCTTCAATATCGAATTCTACTTCGTCTCCTTCTTTCAGGTCATTAAATTCACCTGTGAATCCAGAACGATGGAAGAAGAGATCTTTTTCTTCTCCTTCAATAGTGATAAAACCGTAATTTCTATCAGAATAGATTCTTTTTACAGTTCCTTTCATGTGATTAACTCCTATTATTAATTTATTAACTAGTTTGAACCTTGTATGGGATTCAAACTCCAACTAAAAACTCGCTAATCAGATTTTATTTAATATTCTACTGAACAAAACAAAAATCTAACTAAATAATTTTTAATTGTTAAAGAAGGTTAGAATAATATCCTAATAAACTATGTGATTAAGACAAATTACCTAGAATAATTACACAGCCTTACATTCCTTGTAATAGCGCATAATAGATAATGTAACTCATTTTCTGAAGTTTCTCGTCTTTTTGAGTTTTTTAATATAACTTCTCTCTTAGGGGAAATTTCTTGATTACTATAGCTATTTTCACTTAGAAAATATTTTAATTAACTAATCTTACAAGTAAGATGTGTATAATAATGATAAAAAAGAATGTACTGAAATTTTGTTTCCTATCTGTTGCACTAACATTGTCTATTTGCTTAAATTCAGATAATCTAGAGATTTCGGATAGTATTTCCATAAATGTATCTGCCTTTACAAATATTCCTAAAATTATTATTACATCAAATGAAGACTTCCAGAGCTATAATTTCTCTGGCGTAGGAAGCTATGATAATCCTTACATTATAGATGGATATGAGATATTAGACAGTGGGATAGGCATCGTTATTAGTAATACAACTGAAAATTTTGTCATTTCTAACTGCAAAATCGAAAGTGTTTCTTCAGGTTTTGGAATCTTCATCTTCGATGTAAGTTCGAATTTCAGTATTGAAGGGTGCCTTATTAGTACTCATTATGAATGCATTAAAGTTTACAATGTTACAGCAGCTAATGTTAAAATAAACGCTAATACAGTTGGTAACAATGGACCTTCTGTTACGTCAGGCATTCATGTGAAAAACTCCTCGCTAATTACAATTTCTGGCAACTATTGTGAAAGAAATGCAGATGGAATCCGTGTTGAAATGTCTCATAATACTGTGATTGAAAACAACAGATGTCTAGATTCAACTATAAGAGTTTTCAGTTCAAATCTGACAACAATTGTCGATAACTGGTGTTTTGAGCTTTCAATTGCCTATTGCCACTTCTCATCGATTAACAATAACCTCTGTGATGGTAAAGAGAAAATTAGTAATATAGTCAATATCGAACATAGTTCAAATCTCAACATCACCGAAAATACTATCATCAACAGCTGGCAACTAGGATTTATGGGATTTCATCTAGAAAACAGTCTAATAATATCAAATGTTTTTCAAGATAACCGTCAATATGGTCTAGCTCTGTTTTATGGTTCGGCTTATGAAGACATAGGTCACAATATCATATATATGAACTCGTTCTATCATAACAGTTACGAGGATGAGGTTTATGATTCGAACTCGCAAGCGTTAGATCATGGTAATAACACTTGGTATAATGAAGAAACAAGTGAGGGGAATTATTGGTCAGACAAGGATATAAGAGAAATCTATTCCATAGATGGTTACAGTAACGCTTATGATCTTTATCCATTGGATAAACCTTCTAAACCCAAATATTCGGGATCTTTCCAATTAATGGTCTTTACTATAATAGGGCTTTTGTCGATTGTTTTGTATAGAAAAAAGAAAAAAGAACAAAAGAAAAAAAAGTATAGTTATTAGTTATTATTCACTCTTCTTTATTATATCAATGCTGCCCATTGGGCGAAGAAGAACAAGAATATTATTCCACCGGCTAGAATGATCAAACCATTTGTCAATAGAAACATGAAAGATGCGGTACCATTCATTGTTTTTCTTCCTTTTTCATTCCTCCACCAAAGATGGACAAGCGCTGATCCTTCCCAACCTTTTGGAAACAAATCAAGAAAGAGATGTGATGCATGACCTATTAGATACAAAGCAAAGATGGGTAAAAGAAATACCATTTCTGTAGTTATAAAATAAATAGGAATAGTTAACAAAGCAGGAAGAATAAAAGAATGGGTAAGAATATTCCTATGAGGTAGTGCTTTTTTCCACAAAATATCATAATCAGGCAATTGAGCGCCAAATTGGCTTGAGAAGAAGGATAACATTATCCAGATAGAGTATTCTGTCAGTAATTCTCCGAACCAATAGTAAAATCCAATTACTATAGCCCAAAATAACGCTCCACCAATAATATGTGCTTTTCTATTCATAAAATAACCTACGTTAAAATATAATAATATATGCTTATTTTTAAATTCTGCTATAAAAAACTGTGAAAATTTCGCGATTAGATAAGCACAAATCAAGTAAGCATGATAGTTGAAATTTGCATGACACGCTTTTATTTTCCTTTTGGTAAAACCTTAAAAATCTGTCTCAAATCTTTAAGCATAAATATTTAATATCTATTGCGTAAATATATACATCTAGAGGTTATTACTTACACTTGGTGATCAATATGACAGAATTTCAACTTTCATTAATAACTTCATCTGGACTATTATTGGCCTCGAAACCTGAGTCTATTGACGAAACAAAGCAAATACTTGCTACCGGATTGATGACTGCATTACTTTCTTTTTCGGAAGAAGTTCATCATAGAGAATTACAATCCGTCTCATTCCATGACCGAATAGTATCATTCATACGAGTTAATGATTTTATTCTAATTGTTGAATCTATTACAGATGAAAGTGAACTTTCTATTATTGTCTTAAATCAGATTCTCGAAAAAATAAAGCTGTCTATGAAAAATCTTCTGGAAGGAGCAGATTCAGAATTATTGTCTGAAGGAGAAGCTGCACTAATACTTGAACAATGTATGTTTGATGTCCAGAATTTACAACTCAAACTCACAGATAAACCCTTCAACAAAGCCGAAATCTCCACTTTTACAATTATTCACTCTGGTAAAAAATGGGAAATAGAAAAAATAAAGGGAGAAGGACACCAAATTTCAAAGGTGGCACAAATTTTAGATGCTCACAAAGTAAATCAAACATTCCAAGGTTCATTATTTCCATTTATATCACTTTTTCCAGAACAAAAATATGTAACGTGTAATATAGCTTACCCAGTTGGCAACAAAACAGGTGTAGGTGTTTTGAAGTTTCCCAATTTGCTTGACCATACATTGTTTAGACTTTTTCCATTTTTAGAGAAACGATTGGCTGAAATATCAACTCAAAAGATTGAATTCAATATCGATGATATTCTAGAAGAGATAAGAAAGATTGAGGATCCAGGTAATCGATTCTCTTTGCTAAACAAAGATAATTTATCACCATCATTATTGTCGATTGTTGGTGGTAGAAATATAGGTAAAGCGATATATTCCACAGTGGTAGGCGAACGCATTTCAATTATTGGAGATAAACCTTCTGTGAAAATTGTTATTGACACTCTATCGATGTTCTGCCAACATCAAAAAGTAGACATAAACGAATGGGTTGTCGAAGAGTTGAATAAAAAAGACAAATATGAATTAGAGGCTAAATTACATGGTATGTCTAAAGAAACCTATGATTCACTATTAGAGCAAAAAATAGTTCTGAAGAAGATGACATCAATGAATTTAGAATCAGCAAAAGTAACTGGAGTAAAAACAAGTCACTATTTCAAGAAAATCTTCGAGGATAACAAACAAAAGAGCATTTCAAAGCTGTCAAGTATAATAGGTAAAGAACTTGAAAATCTTGTTTCAATGTCCCTTATAATAACTTCTTTCTCTCTTGAAAGTATAAGTGAAGGAAAGGAAAAACTAAAAGAAATCGAACTAAACACGAAAAGTCCATTTCTTTTTCAGAAAGCATTGCTTTTAGCTGTTTCCAGAAACAAACTACTTAAGAATCTTCTCTAATCATTATTTAATCTAGAGTTGTAACTTTTGAGTTTCTCATAAACAATTTTAGAGTTGTAAATAGTGTTGCTAATGCTAGTGTTCCAGCCATTGGATAAAATGGCCAGATGTCTTCATAATTCAATAACACAATAAAAACACTCAACATGCTTGTAGTTATACCTATAAACATGAACCAAGACCAGTAAAAAACTGAATCTATCCATGAAATTATTGGTGTTTTCATTATTAGATAAACAATTACTGATAGAAGAGCCCATATTCCAAAACCTATAATTGGATAGTATTGCCATTCTTCCCAGCTACCAAATAAACCAAATCCTAAAGAGATCATAGTAATTGTAATTGTAAGAAATAGAACTACAGCCCAAAGCGTTAGTATGTACAGCGGTTTTCGTTGCCTGTCCTTCAAAGTGAAATGCACTCCTGCTGCCCATAGAACTAGAAGAAACGTCCCCATTAAAGGCATAGATTGAAAATCTTCCCATTGTCCTAAACTAGTATAAGCAAATGCGATCATGCTAATAGATGTAGCTAAAAACAGAAAGAAAAACCAAATTATAACAATTATAGATGGTTGGATGTTATTACTTCTAAAAATAAGATAAAAACTAGTCATCAACACTATAAGAACAATCATTCCAAAAGTTGGACTACCAAACCATTCTAAACCTGAAAAATCATTAATCATTACAAATACAAATAGAACTCCAATTATACTTCCAATTATCCAAGTCCATATGGTTAATCCAAGAAGAAATCTTTGTTTTTCTTCCATAGCAAACATTTAGCAATCTGTTTGAGTATTAATAAAGCTATATGTTAATAATTATTGTATAACCAACTCGATCGACTACATCTATTTCAGTCTCCTAATAAGAAAGCGATAATCTTTGGAACCGCTCTCTTCCGCAGAAATGAGTTCCTGACCCGAGACATGAGCCCAGGCTGGAATGTCAGTCTTACTCCCAGGATCAGTGGTTAGAATTTCTAACACTTGACCAATTTCTAATGCTTTCAATGCTTTCTTGGATTTTAAGATAGGTTTAGGACAGCTTAAATTGCGTGCATCTAGGGTTTGGTGTACTTCACCCTTGTATTTTTCATTAGGGGGTTGCTTTCCTTCAAATTTTTTAGCTTTGCTTTTTAAAGTTCCAGGTTTGATATTTTCAAGAAGGTAATTAATATCTTCAGCTGTAGTGGTGGGATATCCTTTTTTGCGCCACAAATTCATGCCCCCTCTTAAGCTCTTAACATCTTTAAAACCTGCTTTGACCAAAATATCAAAAGCAACCAAAGATAATCCCCCTCCCGGACAAATAGTGACGATTTCCTTTTCTTTAAATGACTGAAGATTCTCTAAATTAGATGCTAGTTCCGTAAGGGAGATTGACCTATCACTTGGAATATGTCCATCAGCAAATTCCTGAACAGTTCGAATATCAATTATTAACGGAGACCGATTAGAGTTTATGCAATCAAGTAAATCATCAACAGTAATTTCAAACTCAGACCATTTAGATAAGTGTAATATTATATTGATAGTGGTTTTCCAATATCTTATCGTGTTTTTAAGATAATAACCCATTTCTAATACACCAATGAATTCAGATTATACCCGGATTGGTTTCATCTAAATATGTCTAAAGTTATTACTACTGTCCCTTTTTTTGCCATTTATCAACATAGCTATGAACCTCGACAATTTGTTCCTACGGATAGCTTCTATCTATGACAGATTTTATCTTCCCTGCATCAATAATCTCTTTTTCTGTTTGTTAAATCTTATAAATGTCCAAGAATGGTAGTACACATGGGTTCATTTTTTCCAAAAAACAAAGAAGTACCTACAGAACTAATCTTTGACAATATCAAAGTTAGACAACTAAAGAGTACTGATAATGAACTTGATTACCTAGCAGTAATTGAGAGTGGATTTAGATCTGAAGGATTTCCAAAAGAAGAGAATCTCGAGCAGATTACAAGGCACGAACAAGATCACAATGACAGGAAGGAATTTGCCTTTACAATACTAGATAAAGATGAAACAGTCTGTTATGGCTGTCTTTTCATCAAACCAATTGTTCCATTTCTAAAATTCGCATTTTTCAATGATAGACTTTTCAAACAATGGGATATAGAAGAAATAGCTCCAGGTTTTTCGTTCTGGATCACACCAACAGGATGGAACTTAGGATTATATAAAAAATTACTTTTTGAGTTATCAAAATGGTTTAAGAGTGAATGGGTTTATGAAAAATGGTATTTATTAGGGATGAGATTATCGGAAGAAGAATTAGCAGAGATAGAAAAACTGAATTTGAAACAGAAATTCCTTTTCCAGATGGAAGAGCAGAAATATATTCTTTGGCAACTTTTCTAGCTTATTTCTTCATCTTCCAAGCAATCAAAATCATAACCACTTTCTTTCCAAGCTTTGTGCATTACTTTATTTTTCTTAATAAATTCATCTTTAATTTCCTTTGGTACTTTGTTGAGTACACAAGAAAAATTAATGCAGTCAGTACATACTTTCAACAAT
>JABUBN010000310.1_pt1 | contig 14219 bp, 14 predicted proteins | sample 7240341 | NCBI WGS metagenome assembly JABUBN01 (sample SAMN07256345, study PRJNA390944) | subsurface metagenome | isolation source: Methane hydrate marine sediment | place: Pacific Ocean: Eastern North Pacific, ODP site | reverse complement strand
AAGAATATAATGATATTGTATTTTTGAGAGGAAATAAGAACGACCTGGGCAAATATTTCAGAATAACGGATATTTTTTTGACAGATGTATCTGGAATAGGCTTTGAGTCTGTTTTAGTAACCTCAAAACCAGTTATATTTCTAGGTGATAAGTTAAAAGTGCCACTTGAAGATTTACGCAAAGGCAACATTAAGAAATATGAAAATTGTCCTGAAATATATTACCGAGGAAAAATAGGTCCAATTGTAAAGAAACCAGAGGAATTAGAAGAAACAGTAAGGAAGATACTAAGAGAAAACACTTATGAAGATGAGATAAAGAAATTTAGGGGAGGATATGTTTTTAATTTAGGAACAGCTACTGATGTAGCAGTGTCTGAAATAAAAAAAATATACGAAAAATTATAGTGTGTAATTGTTTAAGATGTAAAATATGGTTTCTTACTGCGCTTTAGGTTTTCTACCAAGAGTGGATCAAAAAGAAAAAATTTCGTTTTGGAACTATGGAAATCTTAGAAAAAGTTTGAAGTTAATAATTAAGTAGGATATGAGGATCAAATAAGAGAATTTTAATCAAGATGAGAATTCATTTAGTAAGAGTGTGAAATGAAGACAAATAGTGCAAAAATTCAAAGGAATGAATCATCTACTCCCACCTTATTGTCAAAATATAATGGGCGAAAGCTTCTTCTGTGTGTACTTCTACTGAGTGTGTATCTTCCTATTAATTTTAAGTTTCGTAATTTCAACATCAATATTTATGATGGTGTTTTTACGATGATATTTCTAGTATTTATTGCACAGATTTTGGTAAGCAGAAGATTTAAATTAAAGATTTTCGACGAATGGATATTATTTCCTATTATTGGTTTAATAATCTATTCGCTTTTTCAATTGCCTTTTGTTAAAAGTCAATTTAGAATCGTAGTAGAATCACTTCAACTCCTTGAGGTGATTTTATTAATTTTCATTTTATCAGGAAATAACTTTGTAAAACTATCCGATAGAACTCTGTCCAAAATCTTAAGAATATTGTTTTATTTTTCTTTAATTGGGGCAATCAATTCCATTGGATACTCTGTTATTACTGGTAGGAGATTTGTAGGAAGTTGGAGGGTTTGGTTTGTCTTTGGGTCGCTTTCGTATGGCTTTTTCTATAGTTTTTATCATTTGATATTCTATAGAAAAAAAATACATTATATTTTTCTTGCTATATTTACAGTAGCGGTTATTTTGTCCCGTACGAGAGGATTATGGATTTCGATTCCTCTTTCAATAGGATTTATATCTCTGACTCATAAGGAGGTTCGGAAGAAAATTTTAAGGTATTCTTTCGCCTTTCTCATACTTTTCGCTATTTTTGTTTCTGCTAACAATGTAAACCAATCGCTGTGTCCCCCATAGGTTGGTCCAGTAACTTCTTGTCCTATCTGTGAAGTTACTGGACCAACCTATGGGGGACACAGCGATTGGTTTACATTGTTAGCAGAAACTGGGTTGGTTGGTGTAGTTTTATATGCCTGGTTTTGGTTATTAATAATGAAAAATCTAATATTTAGAAAAATTTACTCTACTGAAACTTTAGTGTTGGCTACTTTTTTAATTTCAATTTTTGCAGGGACATTTGTTAGTGGTTATATACTTGAGGGTAGAGGATTAGAGATAATCTTTGTATATTACATTTTTATGAGGATTATGGTACCAAAGCCCAATCTAAAATCATATTATAGTAGGTCATGAATATGGGAAAATTACTAGTAATAAGCAGAAAGTTCCCTCCTTCTACAGGTGGTTCTCAAACATTGTTAAAAAACCTTTTTAAGTTTTTTAATTCAGAAGAATATGTAGTAGTTCATGATAATGAGAAAATTGAAGAAGAAAATGAGTTTACCTATCAGGGATTGAGGGTTGACTTCCCATTTACATCAAGAAAAATTTTAGGTAAACTATCTATCCCATTATATATTTTCTTAATTCCATTTATTGTATACAAGTTATTAAGACTTAAGAAGACAGAAAATATCGAAAAATGTTTGATAAATTATCCCGACCCTTTTTTTTCTGTGGCGGGATATATCTTTATCAAATTTACTAATTTAGAATATGTCCTTTATTTTCATGACCTTTTTGAGGAAGCTCAAGTAAAATCAACTCGAATTGTTCAGAGATTCCTTGCGAAGATTTTTGAAAAGAGAATGATTAAAGACAGCCGAAAATTTTTGGTAATTTGTGAAGGGTTAAAAGATTTTTATAAGGATAAATATGGTGTTCAACCCATTATTCTACCTCATAGCATTGACCTTGATATTGTTAATAAAAATTTTGCAATAGATGAAAATTCAGAATCTACTAGACCTAAAGTTATTAAGATAGTTTATTCGGGAGGGGTTTACGATGATCAATATGATGCTATGTTTTCCTTCGTGGAAGCTATTAGAAATAGCGACTTAAACGTCAAACTCACAATTACTTCAGTACGTTCAGCAGAATACTTTAAAAAGATTGGTATTGCTGATGAAGATACTAAGGTCAGATTTTTTAAGGATAGAAAGAAAGTATTTGAATTACAAAGACAAGCAGATATTTTGTATTTACCACTTGCTTTTGACCCGCCGGATCCTTTTGAAGTTAAGACAGCTTTACCGACGAAGATTTTTGAGTATATTGCCAGTATGCGCCCAATTTTAGTTCATTGTCCTGCCGATAGTTTCTTAAGTAGATTTTGCAGAGAGAATAAAATTGGCTATGTTTGTAACACAATAGAAAAGAAATACATTTTAGCTTCCATTGAGAAATTGACGAATAGCGAATACAAAGTTGATTATGGACATAGAGTAGATTTCCTTAAAAAGTACGATAGAAGAACAATCGCCATGAGATTCCGGGAAATTATCGGTTGTAAGAAAAGACTGTGAAGTTTTAAGATGAGAAGGAGAAAATAGTTCTAATTTGTTAGTATGTAGATTTCAGGCATTAAATTAGCAAAATAGAGGAAAGAAATCATGGATAACTATAAAATCTTGCATATAGCAAACCATCTTAGTGAGGCTTCGTTTCTTTTTGATTGGGTGAATATACTATACGCGGATGGAATGTCGCTGTGCTTCCTGTTGAAGGACAAGACAATCAGGTACAACCAGAAGAGTTTGGGGCTCCTGTTATTAAAATGCATGAATATCGACGTGGCGATCCCAGAGTAATATGGGAAATTCGTCAAAAGATTCACCAGTATAATGTTCGTTTAATCCATGTACACCAAAACTATTCTGGAGGTATGGCATCACTGGCCGTGCTTGCTAATAAGCATGTTTGTGTAGTTAATACAGAACATAGTGCTCATATGGGATTTAAAAAGCCTGGCTTACTATTAAATTCCATAAGTTTATTACGCGGAGATTACAATTGTTTTAATTCGAATAGTACTATGACATCATTATTTTGGTGGGAGAAATATTTTATTCAGAATACTCCTAAAAAGGTTATTTACAATGGAGTACCTATACGAGAAATTGAAGATAAAAAGAAATTTTAAAAAGATACTTACTATAAATGGGAATTATCTGGAGATAAGTTTTATATTGGTAAAATAGCCGGCTTTAAAAAGCAAAAAGGCCAGATTACTCTTTTAAAGGCAGTTCAGTTATTAGCAAAAAGACATCCAGAAATAAGATTGCTCCTTATAGGAGATGGGACACTTCGCAAAATGTTAGAATATCAAGTAAAAAAATTTGGCATCACTAATTATGTATGCTTTATGGGGTTACTAAGACGTGAAGAGGTTTATTGCTTATTACATATCTTAAATGTATCTGTGATGACATCTCAATGGGAAGGATTCTGTAATGCAATTGTTGAAGCTATGGCTGCTGAGCTTCCTGTTATAATAAGTGATATCCCTACTTTGAAAGAAGTCGTGGGTAGTGCTGGTCTGTACTTCCGCAAAGGTGACTACATTGACCTTGCTAAGAAGCTGGAAATACTAATAAACAATAGGAATATGCGTAATAGATATGCTAATTTAGCTAAAAATCGGTGTTTCCAACTTTATGATATTGAGAAAACTATTGGCGAATATGAAGAGGTATATCGATTTCTCTTAGAAAAGCAAATATGAAATCAAAACAAGTTGCGAAATTAAAAGACATAAAAAGTAATTATTATTTAGCGAAACGGAATAAAGTTCTCCATATTATAACCCGCTTTCTTAAGGGAGGTGGGACAGAAAAGAACACCGTTTATTCCATCCAAGCGTTGGATAAGGCTAAATTTTTAGTTGATATTGCCATAGGGGGAGAGTCTGATTTCTCTTATGCAAAAAATGCATTACCAGAAGTTAATAAAATTGTTGTGATTAGAGAGTTAGACAACAAGCTCAAACCGATAAGGAATCTAAAAGCTTTGTATAACATATTTAAATTGATTCAGCGAAATCGGTATAAAGTTGTGCATACCCATCAGTGTAAAGCCAGCATATTGGGTTGTTTTGCAGCTAAATTTGCTAAGACGCCTGTAATCATTTTTGGTTTGCATGGAGATTATTTAGAAAATCCTCGATTTACAAGTTTATGGAGAAAGATATATAAGTTAATAGAGCAAATAGCTATGCAATGTGCTACTATGATTATCTTTGTAGGAAAGGAGCTGAAGAAAAGGTATGTCAATAGATATAGTCTTTTCTCTTCCAGGTGTGAAGTAGTCCATAGCGGAATAGACCTGACTAATTTTTATAAAGCTGTTACTTTTTCAAAAGATAAAATTAATCAGAAAAGGCAAAAGTTAAATATTAAGCCGGAAGAAACAATAATAGCCAAGGTAGCCAGAATGGAGTTTAATAAAGGATACAAATTTGCTGTAAGAGCGGCAGAGAAAATTATTAGAGATAATAATAAAAAAAATATTAAATTTTTATTTGTAGGTGAAGGTAACCAGCGTGCTGAACTTCAGGATATGGCTAAAAGATTGGGTCTCGGGGGAAAAATAATCTTCACAGGGTTCCGGGATGACGTAGATGAGTTGATGAGTGTAGTTGATATATTTCTTTTTACTTCTTTATGGGAAGTTTATGGGAAGGTTTGCCGCAGGTTTTAGTCCAAGCAGCTGCCGCGGGAAAACCTATTGTAAGTTTTGAAACTGGAGGAATTAAGGAAATTGTAAAGGAGGGCATCAGTGGTTTTGTAGTGCCTTCCGGAGATATAGATGGGTTGGCGCAAAAGGTAAGTTATTTACTTTCTAACCAGGAGAAAGCAAAGGAAACGGGTATGAATGGTAAAAGGATTATAGGAAATAAGTGGGATGTTGCAGTTATGCAAGAAAAAATTAGAACTATTTATGATAAATTGCTCAATAAAGAATCCCGATAATCTCATTAAAACAAATATCTTTGGAACATATGTTCTTTTGAAACTTGCAAAAAATACAAAATAAAAGAATTTATTCAAATTTCAACTGATAAGGGAGATGGAAATATAGAAGAGGAGCTGTTTAAAGAAACAAATCTGCTACATACGAGTAATCCCTGTTCAGTTAGTAAGGCAATGGCTGATGTATTAGTAATGTCCTATTTCAAAACCTACAGGCTTCCTATAATTATTGTTCGAAGTTCAAATAATTTTGGACCAAATCAATATTCTGAAAATATAATCCCATTATTCGTTAAAAATGTTTTAAAAAATAAGTCTTTACTTTTTTTAAAAAGAACGGAAAACTGTTAATTAAAGGGCAGTACAATTCTAAAAGTGTTGTAGAAGATTTAGAAAAAAATTTTGATATTATCTCCAAAAATAAACTTTACAGGAGGGAATAGATATGGCTAAAAAAGTACTAATTACGGGAATCACAGGGCAGGATGGTTCTTATTTAGCAGAATTTCTATTATATAAAGGTTACGAAGTTCACGGATTAATAAGGAGGGCAAGCACCTTTAATACTCATAGAATTGATCACATTTATGTAGATCCTCATGATCCTAAGGCAAGGCTATTTCTCCACTACGGCGACCTTTCCGATTCCGGACAATTGACTAATCTGGTTTATAATGTTAAGCCTGACGAGATTTATCATCTTGGGGCCCAAACTCATGTGAGGGTAAGTTTTGATATGCCTGAGTATACTGGCGATATTACTGCATTAGGGACAACTAGGCTTTTAGAGGCAATAAGAAGAAGTGGAATTAAAACAAAATTTTATCAAGCTTCCTCTTCTGAAATGTATGGTTCTGCTCCTGCTCCTCAAAATGAAAATACGCCTTTTATGCCAAGGAGCCCTTATGCTATAGCAAAGGTTTATTCTTATTGGATGGTAAGAAATTATAGAGGAGCATATGACCTTTTCGCATGTAATGGAATATTATTTAACCACGAGAGCCCTCGGCGAGGTGAGACATTTGTTACAAGAAAAATAACCAGGGGAATTTCTCAAATTCTCTCCGGTAAACAGAAAAAAATTTACCTTGGAAATTTGGAAGCAAGAAGAGACTGGGGATATGCTCCTGAATATGTGGAAGCAATGTGGTTACTATTGCAACAAGACAAGCCGTCGGATTATGTATTAGGAACCGGTGAGGCACATTCTGTGAGGGAATTTTTAGAAGAAGCATTTAGATATATTGACAAAGATTGGAAAGATTATGTTGAAATTGATCCCCGATATTTTAGACCTACTGAGGTACAGCTTCTTTTAGCAGATTCTACAAAAGTAAAAAAGAAGTTGGGTTGGGAACCAAAAATTAGTTTTAAGGAACTTGTAAGAATTATGGTTGATTGTGATATGGAATTGGAAGGACTTACGCCCATAGGAGAAGGGAAAAGAATTTTGCAAGCAAAAGAAATTAAATGGACAAGTAATAAATTAACAATAAGATAAGAGATGTTCATTATGAATGGGAAAAATTTTTGGGAGAATAAACGAATAGTAGTGACTGGGGGAGCAGGATTCTTAGGTACTTACGTCGTGGAGAAATTAAAACAAAAGAGATGTAAAGGAATCTTTATCCCGAGGAGTAAAGATTACAATTTGGTAGAAATGGAGGCTGTAAAGAGGCTTTATAGAGATTTTAATCCAGATATTGTTATTCATTTAGCCGCAAGTGTTGGCGGAATAGGGGCAAATAGAAAAAATCCTGGAAAGTTTTTTTATGAGAATATTATGATGGGAGTTCAGATGATAGAGCAAGGAAGAATTTTTGGGATAGAAAAATTTGTGGCTTTGGCAACTATATGTTCATATCCAAAATATACACCTGTTCCTTTTAAAGAGGAAAATTTATGGAACGGATATCCAGAAGAAACGAATGCTCCTTATGGCCTTGCCAAAAAGATGCTTTTAGTTCAATCTCAAGCATACAGACAGCAATATGGATTTAATTCAATTTGTCTTTTCCCTGTAAATTTATATGGGCCTAGAGATAATTTTGATTTAGAGTCTTCTCATGTGATACCTGCTTTAATTAGAAAATGTATTGAAGCTATAGAAGAAAATAAAAACGAAATAGTCGTTTGGGGAACAGGTAATGTCACAAGAGAATTTCTATATGTTGAGGATGCAGCAGAGGCAATAGTTTTGGCAACTGAGAAATATAATAAAAGCGACCCTGTAAATATAGGTGCTGGATTTGAAATTTCAATTAAGGATTTAGTTAAGTTGATAGTTGATTTAACTGGATGTAAAGGGGAAATTGTTTGGGATACATCTAAACCAGATGGACAACCAAGAAGAATATTAGATGTCAGTAAAGCGGAAAAGGAGTTTGCATTTAAGGCAAAGGTATCTTTGGAAGAGGGACTGAAAAGAACCATTGAATGGTATAAAAATGTGAAAAGCAATTAGTTTTCAGCTGACAGTTTTTGCCAAGTGGTAGAATTAATGTTGACTGACACACAGATAAGATGAGGATATCAGATATAGAAGTATGTAAAATGAAAGAATTGTTGAGGAATAAGTAAATCAGAATAACTGAACAATTTTTTGTGTAGTATCCTGCAATTGGAAATATCATGACTGGTAGTGATTTAGAATATTATCAAATCTGTGGTCGAGTCTTTGGTAGTTTTTTAACAGTGGAGAAATTTATAGAGAGAAATATTAAGTTCCTGAGTGTTACTATTCAGATTCCAGTTTCAGCAAATATTTATAAGAATTGTGACCGGAGTGTTTTAATCGGTTTTGCCACCTACGGTATAATTATCCTTATGACTAGCTCTGGGGGTCTCGAACGTGAAGGGATATTGATGTGGCTACTTGGATTAACAAGAAGGAGATTTTTTTCTGCGAGAATTGGTTTTGAGGAAACAAAATGAGGAATTTATCCAATCGAGAGACAACTCAAACTGATGCATCTAGTGAATAATTTACACGATAGAAATTTTATTTTTAACTTTTTAAAGAGGTAATCTTGTTTAAAAGAGGAAAAGGGATGAGTAAGGATAAAGATAAAATTAGAGCATGGAACAAAGCAGCAATTAAGAACCCAATGCGTTATATTGCGGCTCAAAAAAGGAATTGGGAACAAGAAAGCTTCTTTGCATCTGGCAGAAGGGATGTAGGCACTAAAATTGTACCATTCTTGAAACAAGAAAGTTTTGAGCTCACTAATAAACGTGCTTTAGATATAGGCTGTGGGATTGGTAGAGTTACTCGACCACTATCCGATTTTTTTAATGAAGTATATGGAATTGACTTTTCAGAACAAATGATTAAGAAAGCAAAAGAATTAAACGCAGATAAAAAAAACCTTCATTTCCAATCTAATGATGGAGAAAATATCCCATTTAAGGATAATTATTTTGATTTTTGTTTTTCATATTTGATTTTTAGACATATTAGAAACAAACAGATAATTGGACGATATATAAAAGAAATATGCAGAACACTAAAACCGAAAGGTCTATTCAAAATCGAAGTAAATGGTCAAAAATATGGAAAAACTATTCCTGTTCCAAGATTTATACATAATATACTTTTAAAAATTAATATCCTTAAGTATTACTATGCCATTAAACGGAAAGATGCTGTCGCATCAATAGCTGTGCCAGGTGTTTGGTTGTCAGTAAATGATGTAAAAAAATACATAAATTCTACTTCGCTTAAAATAATTAGAATTGAGGGAGAAAATACTCCTAGTATGTGGATTTCAGGTATTAAGCCGGATATTTTTAATTTAAGAAATGGCTTATCCTGAATGGGTTATACTATATATTATATTCGGAGAAAGAATCAATACCTACTGGAATATAGTAATTTACAAAAATAGGATTTTGCATTGATGTCCAGGAAATACAAAGTTGTGCACGTTGTTAATAATTTGAGTCCCTCTTCTACTCCTATAGAATGGTTAAATAATTTTGATACAAATGTCTTTGATATATACGTTGTGTCTTTATTAAATAAAGGACAAATATCAGCGAATACCAATGTCAAAGTTAGGACTACCAGGGCAATAGGTCGCAATGATTGGCAGGCATATTTGGATTTTTATTGTATATTGAAAGAAATCCAACCAGACATTATTCATACTCATGCAAATGTCTCTGGCTTCTTCGGCGCTGTTTTTGGTAAGATTAATAAAGCTAAAATTGTAGATACTGAGCATAATGACCATAAAGGCTTTAATAAAATTGGTCTATTGTTGAATTGCGTGGCTATGAAAATTGCTGACGTGGTTATTTGTAATTCCAAGAATACCTTAAATTCTTTCTATATGTTTGAAAAGTTTCTGATTAAGAATAAACAGAAAAGTATAATTTATAATGGTGTCGATATAGAATGGATTGACAGAGAATATGGTAACAAAGATAAGGCCTCGCAGGAGTGGAATTTAGAAGATAAGTTTGTAATTGGCAATATAGGAAGGTTAACAGAACAAAAAGATCAGAGAACTATTATTCTAGCAATAAAGGATATTATAGAGATGATACCTAATCTGAAGTTAATAATTGTAGGTTCAGGCAAGCTGGAAAAAAATTTGAAAGGCCTTGTTATGAAAAACGGTTTAGGCAAATATGTTTGTTTCACGGGTCTGCTAAATAGAAAAAAGGTTTATCAATTATTGCATTGTTTTGATGTCTTTGTGATGTCTTCCATGTGGGAGGGGTTTTGCAATGCTGTTGTTGAAGCTATGGCAGCTAGGATACCTGTAATAGTTACAAAGGTAGGACCATTGCCTGAGGTTGTGGGAGATGGCGGTATATACGTATCTCCCAGTAATCCACAGGCTATATCCAGAGCAATTTTGGAACTTAAAAATAATCCGAAGAGGACAAAAGAAATAGGAGAGGCTGGCAGGAAAAGAGTAATAGGAAATTTCTCGATACGAAAGACTGTTGAAAGTTATGAGAAGCTTTACAGTCAATTGTTGAAGGAAAAGGAGATAGATTAGCATCGTGATACCGGAGGGAGTGGAAGAAGTATATGACTGCGCGAAAAATTGATATTAAAGATATCATGGCTACATATCCTAAAGATAAAATGGTTTCGGAGAGACGAAATAAGGTATGGCTCTACTACGCAGGTCGTCTGCCCTCGTTCTATCTGACGTGGGTATTCCTTCGCTTGAATATATCTGCCAATCAGGCCACATATATCTCTCTAGTCATTGGACTTAGTAGTTGTATATTTCTGGCTTTGGGCTCGTATACTTTTAAGCTGGCAGGCGCCCTCCTTGCTTCCTTATATCTGCTCCTCGATTGTGTTGATGGAAATATAGCAAGATACAGAAAATTGTCAAGCCCCTTCGGTAGATTTATTGATGCCTCGGCCAGTTATATTATATCTTCTTTTTTGTTTATGAGCATTGGCTTGGGAGTATTCACCAATCCGGACTCGTCGGTCTTATTGAGACATCCTGAAAGTTTCTTTATATTATTCAAAAAGGATATATTCCTGATTGTTGGTTTTTGGAGTTCGCTTTCGTATGTACTTGCGAGATTAATCTCTCTAAGATATAAAACTATGCTGACCTCGAATCAAGGCAGTGATAGCCTGGAAAATACACCATCGAACAGATCCTCCCAGGTTAGCACGATAATGTTCAGAAATATATTTGGAGTTTCGGGTTTCTTTATGCCACTTTTGTTATTGGCTGTGGTTTTCAGGCTTTTTGGCTTTTTAGCTCTGTTTTATGTGGTGGTAAACAGTATCGCATTAATTTTTATTGTGGTTAAAACTACAATCAAAATGAAATCAGCTGTAGGTTAATATGGATGAACAGAAACTAACTCTAAATAATGTCCGCCTGAGTTATGCAAGAGCTAAGAGAAATCAGGATAGAGAAGACTTGTGGATTTACTATGTTATTCGTAAGATTTCGTTTTACCCAACCTGGTTATTTTTAAAAATTGGTATCAGTGCAAATCAGGCAACTTATATTTCAATAATAGTGGGAGTTATTGGATGTTCTTTTTTAGCCTTTGGAAACTATGGGACCAGAATTATGGGAGCTTTGTTAGTTAACTTTTGGATTGTTTTAGATTGTGTGGATGGGAATATCGCTCGATATAAGGAGACTTTAGGTAATTACGGCGAGTTTATTGATGCTTTGGGTGGTTATCTTCTAAATGCAATTCTTTTCCTGTCTGTTGGGATCGGAGCCTTTAATCAACCTGAGCCCTCGTTTAAGTTCATTAATCAAATTTTTGGCAGTAATCTTAATCAGAGTAGCTTAATTATTTTAGGAGCATGGGCTTCGCTTGTTATAATATTATCAAGGCTTATTTTTCATAAGTTCATGAACATATTTTCTCAGGCTCAAAGTGTCAAAATTACACCTGGAGCAGAGTCTGGGAAAGGTTTTAGCCATATTCTCTATCTCGTAGTTCATAATATAGTAAGTCTTTCGGGTTTTCTTACGCCGATCTTACTTTTAGCGGTTATTTTTAGGCTTTTAAGTATATTCGTTTTCTTGTATGCTTTAATGAATACAGTAATCTTAATTGTTACAACTCATCGAATTGTCCTTAAGAGTCGGAGATTGCAAACTTAAGGACTGTAGGGTGTGGTAAAATGCCTTTTAGAGTTCTCCATATCATAACGCGCTTTCTCAGAGGTGGTGGGACGGAAAAAAACACCATTTATTCTATCCAGGCATTGGATAAGACTAAATTTTCAATTGATATCGCCATGGGTAGAGAGTCTGATTTCTCTTATGCAAGAAATGTATTGCCAGAAGCTAATGAAATTATTATGATTAAAGAGTTAGACAATGATTTTAATCCCATAAAGAATTTAAAAGCTTTGTATAAGATATTTAAGTTGATTCGGCGCAATCGCTACGTAGTTGTACATACGCATCAGTGTAAAGCGAGCATATTGAGTTGTTTTGCAGCCAAATTTGCTAAGGTACCCATAGTCATTTTCGGCTTGCATGGAGATTATTTAGAGAATCCTCGATTTATAGGTTTATGGAGAAAGATATATAAATTGATAGAACAAGTAGCTGTAAGATGTGCTACTATGTTTATCTCTGTAGGAGAAGAACTCAAAGAAAGATATATCAATAGATACGGTCTTTCCTTTTCCAGGTGCGAAGTAGTCCGTAGTGGTATGGAACTGGCTAATTTTTGTGAAGCGGCTACTTTCTCACAAGAGAAAATTAAACAGAAAAAAGAAGAGTTGAATATTAAGCCAGAAGAATTAGTGATAGGGAAAGTCTCCAGCTTAGAACTGAGAAAGGGTTATAAGTTTGCTGTTCGGGTGGCGGAAAAAATTATTAGAGGTAACAGTAAAGATATTAAATTTTTATTTGTCGGCGAAGGTGACCAGCGTGCTGAGCTTCAAGATATGGTTAAAAGATTAGGTCTTAAAGATAGAATAATTTTTACCGGGTTTCGGAGCGACGTAGATGAATTGATGGGTATATTTGACATATTTATTTTTACTTCCTTAATGGAAGGCTTACCACAGGTTTTGGTTCAGGCGGCCGCTGCTGGCAGACCTATTGTAAGTTTTGAAGTAGAAGGAGCTAAAGAGATTATAAAAGAGGGTATTAATGGTTTTATAGTGTCCTCTGGGGATATAGATGGATTGGCGGAAAAAGTAAATTATCTGCTTTCCAACCTGGAGAAAGCAAAGGAGATGGGTAGGCATGGTAAGGAGATTATAGGAAGTAGGTGGGATATTGGAGCTATGAAGGAAAGAATTGGAACTATTTATGATAGGTTGATCGATAATAAATACAATTACAAAAAGTATTGTAAAAATAGGTTCTGAGATGAAAATGAGCTGGGAGAGAACAGAGAGAATAAGATTATTCGTTGGGGTTTTGCTGGATGCAGCTCTGATTAATGGCGGGATAATACTGGCTTTTTTGATTAGATTTGGTGGAAGAATTCCGGCAAAGAATTTTTCTGCTTATCAGGGTTTGTGGGTTTTTGTTACTATTATTATGATTGGAGCTTTTTATATTTCCGGGCTTTATGACCGGCGGAAAAGTTATACAATGGTGAATATTCTTGATAATACAATTAAGGGCGTATCTTTAGGCACTTTGTTAATTTTTGCTGCTGTTTATGCAGCAAGGACAGAAGTGGGTAAGTTTCCCACCATGGTTCTTTTGATTTCCTGGCTGGTTAACCTTATACTAATCAGTGGCTGGAGAATAATTCTGATTAAATTTAGAAAAGTTACACCAAGGAGAGTATTAATTGTTGGCAAAGGAGAAGGGGCTGAGTCTATTTTACAGGATATAAAGAAACGGCCAGAACTGGGGTATAAACTTGTCGGCGTTATTTCTGAGGAAGAGGAAAAAAGTCCAGAACCAGAGGTTAAGCATTTTAAGTCTGTAAGGAATATTAGACAGATTGTAACAGTAAACAAGATAGATGAAGTAATCATATCTTTTCCTGCTGAATCGCGGAAGGAGATGGTTGATGTTATTTCTCAGTGTCAAGGAATGGGGGTAAGATTTAAGATTGTTCCCGAGCTTTATGAGATGTTTTTGAGTGAAACAGATGGAGAGGATGTCAATGGGCTTCCTTTAGTTGAAGTGATGGCTCCTCCTATTTATGGAGCTAATGAGGTAATTAAAAGGCTTATCGATATTTTGGTCTCCTCAGTAGCTTTACTGCTGTTCTTACCTTTGATTATACTGATAATAATTTTGATAAAGATGGAATCGAAGGGTCCTGTGCTATTTAAACAAAAGAGGGTGGGCAAGGATGGGGGAATATTTTCTCTATATAAATTTCGCTCTATGGCAAAAGATGCTGAGAAGGACACAGGTCCTGTAAT
>JABUBN010000309.1_pt1 | contig 14241 bp, 12 predicted proteins | sample 7240341 | NCBI WGS metagenome assembly JABUBN01 (sample SAMN07256345, study PRJNA390944) | subsurface metagenome | isolation source: Methane hydrate marine sediment | place: Pacific Ocean: Eastern North Pacific, ODP site | reverse complement strand
AATCCAAAAAAAGGAGGTATTTTTAAGGTGTCTATTTCCTTTTCTGGTAGTGAACTTGTCAATATCGCCATTGGTATCGAGAGGAGAGGAACTGCCTTCACTGCACAGAAGTCCATTTTGTTCAAGCGAGGTAACACTTGCTTATTTTGTTACCTTATTGATACTAACGCAATCTCCCTCACAATTGTAGTGACTACATTCCGCACGCCTATATATTTATGACGCATTTGTAATTGCTAATGCCCTTACGTGATTGTCAGAACAGAGGAGAAATTTTGGTTATTGCTGTGACTCCTAAGACGCAGGACCGTATGCAGGGATCATAAGAGCCCATCTTATTCCTGCCTTTGGCATGCTCGAGCTGACGGCACTACAGCCTCAGCGCATCCAGAGCTACTATAGTCAGGCCCTCAAGTCAGGTCGAAAAGACGGGAAGGGCGGGCTTTCGGCCAGGACGGTTCGCTATCACCATATGGTGCTTTACGAAGCCTTAAAACATGCCGTCAAGTATGGCCTTCTCATCAGGAATGTGGCAGAGGCTGTTGATCCGCCGATTCCAGAGTACAAGGGAATAACTATCATAGACTCAGACGGGGTGCGAGAGTTATTGCAGGCGGCAAAAGAAACGCCCTACCATGCTTGCATCTTCACGGCAGTCTATACGGGATTGCGTCGCAGCGAGCTACTTGGCTTGCGGTGGTGCGATGTGGATTTGGAACTAGCCACGCTATCAATCGTTCAGACACTGCATCAGACCCAAAACGGAATGTATGTGGTCGGGAAGCCCAAGACCAAAGGAAGTAGCCGTATGATAGCCCTGTCGCCCTCGCTGGCAATCCTGCTAAGGGAGCAGAAGCAGAATCAGGAACTTGACCGGATGCTATTAGGGAAGCCCCTATTACCCGAAGACCTAGTTTTCTCGAACCCAGACGGCAGCCCACTTCGTCCCAACACTGTCTCAAGGGCTTTTGAAAAGCTAGCAAGGTCATTGGGATTGAAGATGCGGTTCCATGACCTGCGGCACGCCCACGCCACATTAATGCTAAGACAGGGGGTTCACCCAAAGATTGTCTCTGAGCGCCTCGGGCACAGCTCAGTGGCGATAACCCTAGATATCTATTCTCATGTCCTTCCCGGTCTGCAAGAGGCAGCAGCACACCAGTTTGAGGAAGGCTTACAAGACGGGGTACCCGATACTCGGGTAACTGAGGTTGGTTAGAAAACGGTTATCAAATGGTTATCAAATTTGCCAAGCAGAGAGGTTTTAGAGTAGAATTTGTAGCTAGGAGAGGTGTCCGAGAGGCTTATGGTGCCGCTCTCGAAAAGCGGTCTCCGCTATGAGCGGAGCGTGGGTTCGAATCCCACCCTCTCCGCCACTAGGTTAATTATTAGTGGAGAGGTGCTGGAGTGGTCTATCAGGCGCGCCTGGAGAGCGCGTGTAGCCTTTGGCTACCGTGGGTTCGAATCCCACCCTCTCCGCCACCCCCTTTTGATGATACGATACTATCCCCAATACCCATACTTGTCAAACTAAATTGTCAGCAGTTTACCGCTATGCTAGAATGGCATTGCTTTGGAAGTGAGTAAGGAAGACATTAAATACTGGGTGGGCTTTAATCTTATATCTGGAATTGGACGCGTCAGATTAACCCAGCTCGAGAACTACTTTACCAGTCTGGAAAATGCCTGGCGGGCTACATCAGCCGAACTGAAGCAGGCGGGTCTGGATAGCGGCTCAATACGGGCTATTACCTCCTGGCGACCCAAGATTTCCCTGGAAGCAGAGATGGAAAAACTGGACAGCTATGGGGTGAAGGTGCTTACCTGGCATGACAAGGATTATCCGTCCCGACTCAAGGAAATATATGATTATCCGCCGCTAATCTATGTCAGAGGCTCGCTACTCCCTGAGGATGAGTGGTGTCTGGCAGTGGTGGGGACTCGCCGAGCCACTGTTTACGGGAGGCAGGTAACCGAGGAAATAGTAGCTGACCTGGCTCAGAATAGAATCACTATTGTAAGTGGTTTGGCTAGAGGGATTGATTCGGTAGCTCACCATAGCGCCCTGGAAGCAGGCGGCAGGAGCATTGCTATATTCGCCTGTGGGCTTGATATTGTCTATCCCGGTGAGAATGCTAATCTGGCTCGCCGGATTATGCAGCAAGGAGCTCTGATTAGTGAATATCCTTTAGGGACTAAACCCAGGGCTGATAATTTCCCCCGCCGTAATCGTATCATGAGTGGAATGAGCTTGGGGGTTCTAGTCGTCGAAGCCGGGGAGACCAGCGGGGCTTTAATTACGGCTCATCTAGCCCTGGAGCAAAATAGAGAGGTGTTTGCTATTCCGGGTAGTATCCTGTCGCCAGCCAGTAGCGGGACTAACCACCTTATCCAGGAAGGCGCTAAACTAGTTCACAACTATTCTGATATTTTAGAGGAATTGAACCTGACGGCGGTAGCTCACCAGATGGGATTGAAGGAGGTTATCCCGGCCTCTGACACCGAGTCCCTATTACTAAAGCAACTATGTGCTGAACCTACCCATATTGATGAGGTTTGCCGCAGCAGTGGCCTGCCAATGCCAACAGTCAGCAGCACTCTGGCTATGATGGAGCTTAAAGGCCTGGTGAAGCAGGTGGGCGCTATGAACTATGTTCTGGCTCGGGAAGCAAGGGAGGAATACCGGGTAAAAGTGGATTAAGTGCTATATTGAAAAATGGGGAAACAATTCCTATCTGATTAGCTTTGATTTGTTTTTGTGGTTATGTCAACTGTGAAGAGAAAATTGGTTATAGTTGAGTCACCGGCTAAGGCTAGAACGCTGAGTAAGATTTTAGGTAAAGGCTATAGTCTTAAAGCCTCTATGGGTCATGTGAGAGACCTGCCCAAAAGCCGATTAGGCGTGGATATAGAGAATAGCTTTGCGCCTGAATATGTGGTGCCCAGAGCGAAAAGTAAACTGGTGCGGGAGCTTAAGCAGGCAGCCGAAACTGCATCCGCCGTATATCTAGCCACCGACCCCGACCGAGAGGGAGAAGCCATCTCCTGGCATCTAGCTGAGGTGACAAAATCAGACAAGACGCCTTACCGTCGGGTTGTCTTTCATGAAATAACTAAGGAAGCCATTGAGCAAGCCTTTAAGCATCCCCGCTCTATAGACACGCAATTAGTTAATGCCCAGCAAGCACGGCGTGTCCTGGATAGATTGGTAGGCTATAAGATTAGCCCGTTGCTCTGGCGAAAGGTAAGGAGAGGTCTTTCCGCAGGCAGGGTTCAGTCGGTGGCACTAAAGATAATTGTTGACCGCGAGCGGGAGATTCAGAAATTTATCCCGGTAGAATATTGGACTATTGAGGCTGAACTAACCAAGGAAATACCTACCACCAAGGTGATACCCTTCCGGGCTATGCTGATTGGCTTTATTGATGGCACCAAGCTGGATATTCATAACCGGGAAGAAGCCACCGAGATTAGTGATGAACTCAAGCAAGCTGGCTACAGTGTTATTAAAGTAAAGACGAAAAAGGTAACTCGCCAGCCAGCTCCGCCATTTATAACCAGCACCCTGCAACAAGAGGCCTGGCGTAAGCTTCACTTTAGTGCCAAGCAGACTATGGCTACTGCCCAACAACTCTATGAAGGTCTCCCCATAGGCGATGAGGGAAGGGTAGGGCTTATTACTTATATGCGAACTGACTCTACCCGGGTAGCTCGCTCAGCCATAGTTGAAGCCAGGGAAGTTATTAGCAGTAAGTATGGTTCTCAATTTATTCCACCTCATGCTCGGTTCTTCATTGGAAGGGTGAAAGGGGCACAAGAAGCCCACGAAGCCATTCGCCCTACTAAGGTGCGGCGGGAGCCGTCTCTGATTAAATCCTACCTTACTGCTGCTCAGTTTAGGCTTTATGAGCTTATCTGGAGGCGAATGGTGGCCAGCCAGATGTCGGCGGCTTTGTTTGATAACACTACCGTTGACATTAAAGCCAGATGCTCGGCTTCCAAGACTGAATATCTTTTCAGAACTTCCTGCTCGGTGAATACCTTCCCCGGATTTATAATTCTTTACACTGAGGGGAAAGACGAAGTTGAGAGAGGAGAAGGAAAAAGTTCCCTGCTTCCTCAATTGGAAAAGGGTGATGAACTTACCCTTCTGGGGCTCTTCCCTGAGCAGCATTTTACCCAACCCCCACCCCATTTTACTGAAGCTACATTGGTTAAAATGCTGGAGCAATGGGGTATCGGGCGTCCCAGCACCTATGCTCCTATCCTGTCTACAATTCAGGAGCGAGGATATGTTACCAAAGCTAAAGGAAGTTTCCTGCCTACAGAACTGGGCTTTGTGGTTAATGACCTGCTGGTTCAGCATTTTGCTAACATCATCAATATTCAGTTCACTGCTCAAATGGAAGATGAACTGGATGAAGTAGCTAATGAAAATAGGGACTGGGTGCATGTGGTTCAAGATTTTTATGTACCCTTTGAGGAAAGCCTTAAGAATGCCTCTCAACTTATGGAAAAAGTAAAATTGGCTGATGAGCTAACTGAGGAAATTTGCCCTAAGTGTGGTAAGCCTATAGTAGTCAAAATTGGGCGCTACGGGAAGTTTCTGGCCTGTAGCGGCTACCCTGAATGCAAATATACTAAACCCTTCCTGGTCAGGATTGGCGTTAAGTGTCCTGAGTGTGGCAGCGAGCTAATAGAGAAGATAAGCAAAAAGAAGCGCACCTTCTATGGCTGTAGCAATTATCCAAATTGCACATTCGCCACCAACCGCAAACCCCTCCCCCAGCCCTGCCCCAAGTGCGGCGGACTCCTCACCCTGTACCGTGGGAAACAGACAAAATGCACTAAATGTGAGTATAGAGGGAAGGTAGCAGAAAAATGAGGATGCCCTACAATGGTAATTGAGAGATTAATCCTATGCAAGCAGTTTTTAATAAATATATAAATTACCTTGAGGTGGAGCGGAATGCTTCGCCGTATACAGTGCGCAATTATACTACTGATTTACTTGGCTTCTTCCAGTTCCTCAGGGACAAAGAGATTGATTCACTGAAAGAGGTAGATAGACATACTTTGCGTGATTACCTGTCCCAGCTTATGGAGAGAGGCTTTGTCAAGGCAAGCATTGCCCGTAAGCTATCGGCTATTCGCTCCTTCTACCGTTACTTACTGCGGGAAGAAATAATATCTACCAGCCCGGTAGCTACTACCTCTTCACCCAAGCTGGATAAACGTTTACCATCGTTCCTTACTATAGAAGAGATAAACCGACTGCTGGAAACTCCTGATTTATCTACGCCACAGGGACTGCGTGACCGGGCTTTGATGGAACTACTTTATGCCTCTGGGATCAGGGTAAGCGAGCTGGTAAGCATAAATCTGGAGCAGGTTAATCTTGATACCAATGTAATCCGTGTCTGGGGGAAGGGCTCTAAGGAGCGAGTGGTTTTGATGGGCAAGCCGGCAGCCAGGGCTCTGACTGCCTACCTTAACCAGGGCAGACCTGAGCTGTTAGGTGAGAAAAGGAGCAATGCCCTGTTGCTTAATCGTTACGGAAAGCGTCTCATAGAACGGAGAGTACAAAGAATTTTAGAGAAATATACTAATATAGCTGGTATCGGGAAAAGGGTTTACCCCCATATGTTGCGTCATACCTTTGCCACCCATCTTCTTGATGGAGGGGCTGATTTAAGGGTAGTCCAGGAGCTGCTGGGACATGCCAGCCTGTCCTCCACCCAGATTTATACCCATGTAAGTAAGAGTCAGGCGAAAAAGGTGTACCTATCGGCTCACCCGATGGCACAGGAAAATAAAACTAAGGAGCTTGAAGAGTAGACTAAATAAGTTGCGTCAAGAATTAGCCGATAAGGAGGTTGATGCTTTCTTCATCTCTCAACCGGAGAACAGGTATTATCTTTCCGGCTTTGACGGTTCAGATGGCTTCCTATTGATTACGCCACAAAATACAATTTTAGCTACCGACTCTCGCTATACAGAGCAAGCCAAAGGACAAGCCCCTAACTATGAGATTTTTCAGATAACTAACAATATAGCTGACTGGTTTCCCAGGCTAGTAGCTGAGTTCAACTTGAGGAGATTAGGCTTTGAAGCCGGACATATTACCTTTGCCCTGTATCAGCAGCTAACCGATGTCCTGAATAAAGCCAAATCCCAGCTCAAGCTTACTCCTGTAGATGGACTGGTAGAATCACTTCGGGTTATAAAAGAGCCTGAGGAAATTGAGCTTATCACTAAAGCTTCAGCGATAGCTGATAGTGCTTTTGAATACATTAAAGGTATAATCCACACTGGTATGAGTGAGAAGGAAGTAGCCTGGGAGATAGAGAAATTCATGCGCGAGAAGAGCGGCCAGGCTATAGCCTTTGATTTTATTGTTGCCTCTGGTCCTAATTCGGCACTACCCCACGCCAAGCCCTCTCAGTATGCTATCCACTATGGGGAACCGATAGTAATTGATATTGGAGCTAGAATTGAGGGTTACCGCAGTGACCTGAGCCGTACTATCTGTCTCGGCTCTCATAATGATACCTTCAACAAGGTATATGATACTGTTCTTAGAGCTCAGCTAGCGGCAATAGCTACAATTAAGGAGGGGATGACTGGCGAGGAGGCTGATAACTTAGCCAGGAAAGTTATTAAACAGGCAGGCTATGGTGAAGCCTTTGGTCACGGCCTAGGTCATGGTGTAGGGCTAGCCATACATGAGCGGCCACGCCTTGGCCCGAATTCACTGGAACAGCTTGTTAATGACATGGTATTTACTATTGAGCCCGGTATTTATCTTACCGGTTGGGGAGGAGTCAGGATTGAAGACACAGTAGTAATGGAAAGTGGTAAAATTAGAGTAATTTCAAGAGCGAGGAAAATCTGACATGATAAGTGGTAGCGAGTTGCGAAAGGGAATTATTATTGAACTGGAAGGTAAGCTATATCAGGTTATTGACAACCAGCATATCAAGATGAAGCGAACCGCTCTGGCTCGGGTAAAGCTTCGTGATATGCAGGCTGGGCACACCATTGAGCGAACCTTTCAGTCTGATGAGAAGTTTACCCGGGCGCGTCTAGACTATCGTAACTCACAATACCTTTACAATGATGGGAACCTGTATTACTTTATGGACGAGGAAAGCTACGAGCAGATAGCCATTAGTGCCGAGCAACTGGGTGATACTCTTAACTACTTGAAGGAGGGCATGTCCTTAGGGATATCAAGTTACAAGGGTGAGCTGGTAGGTGTAGAATTACCTATTACTGTTGAGCTCAAGGTCATTGATACCGGCCCTAGTTTTAAGGGGGATACAGCCACTGCCGGCAATAAACCAGCCAAACTGGAGACTGGTATTACTATCCAGGTTCCTTTGTTTATTAATAACGAGGATATTATCAAGGTCGATACTCGTACCGGTAGCTACCTAGAAAGGGTTAGTTGAGATAAACTGAATTGCTGAAAGCCGACCTTCATATCCATACTGAATATTCAAGTGATTGCAATACGCCCTTAGAGAAGATAATCAATCGCTGCCTTGAGATTGGGATAAGCTGTATTGCCATAGCTGACCACGGCACTGCTGAAGGGGCGCTAAAGATGCAGGGCTTGGCCCCTTTTAAGGTAATTGTAGCTGAGGAAATTCTGACTCCACATGGCGAAATTATAGGTATGTTTCTTAAAGAGACTATACCCAGTGGTCTTTCTGTTGAACAGACGATATCACAAATCAGGACTCAAGGGGGCCTGGTGTGTATACCACACCCCTTTGATACATTCAGGCCATCTGCTCTAGATAGCGGAATAATAGAGGAAATAGTAGACCAAATTGACATCATTGAGGCGTTTAACTCAAGAGCTCCTCTTCTTCAAAGCTCAACTAAAGCTCAAACCTTTGCCGATAAATATGGTATTGCTAAAAGTGCGGGTAGTGATGCCCACACCATAGGTGAAATAGGCAATGCCTATATGGAGATGCCTGAGTTCAATGGTAGAGACGACTTTCTTCAGGCACTGAGAACAGGCAAGGTCGTTGGGCGCAGGACAAGCCCCTTAATTCATTTTGTTACCGCTTGGGAAAAGCTAAAAGGTAGTCTTAAAAGGCAATAACAATGTATCAACTTGGCTGGTTTTCTACAGGCAGAGATAAGGCAGCTAGAGACCTCTTACAGGTAGTAAACAGCAGTATTAAACAGGGTGAGATTGAGGCTGAAATAGCCTTTGTCTTCAGTAACCGTGAACCTGGTGAATCAGAAGAGAGTGATCTGTTCTTCAAACTGGTTGAGGACTATCATATCCCTCTTATCTGTTTTTCTTATCAAAGGTTTAAAGCCAGCAGAGGTGTCCCTATCACTGGACAGGCAGGAACCTTGCCATCATGGAGGTTTGATTATGATAGAGAGGTGATGAATCGGTTACAAGACTTTCATCCTGACTTGTGCGTGCTGGCTGGTTATATGCTTATCGTCGGGAGAGAGATGTGCCAGAGATATAATATGATTAACCTCCACCCGGCGGCGCCAGACGGACCTACTGGAACCTGGCAGGAAGTAATCTGGCAACTGATTGATAATAAGGCTCAGGAAACAGGGGTAATGATGCACCTGGTAACTCCAGAGCTAGACAAAGGACCGCCGGTAACCTATTGCACCTTTCTTATTAGGGGTAAGCCATTTGATAGATATTGGGACGAGATAGAAAGGCATCCCCTTAGTGAGGTCAAAAGGGGGGAGGGTGAAAATAACCCCCTATTTAAGCTCATCCGACAGCATGGGCTGGCTAGAGAATTTCCGCTGATAATATTTACTCTGAAGGCTTTTAGCCAGGGTAAAATTAAGATAACAGCAGGCAAAAAAATTGTTGATACTGATGGGAGACCGATTAAAGGATATAACCTGACCGACGAGATAAACAAACTGCTAAAAGAAGCGAGGTAGATAAAAAATGGCGAACTTTATTTGTTTTGACCTTGAAGGACCGCTATCACCTCAGGATAATGCCTACGAGTTAATGAAGCTGTTTCCCAATGGAGACAAGATTTTTGAGGTTATCAGTCGTTATGATGACCTGCTGGCGCTGGAAGAAAGAGAAGACTATGAGCCGGGGGATACCCTGGCGCTTATCGTCCCTTTCCTCGTGCTCCACGATATCTCAGAGAACGATATCGCAGCTCTAGCCACTAAAGCACGCCTGACTGGTGGCGCTGCTGAGCTTGTCTCCTGGCTTCAGTCTAAGAGCTGGAAGGTATTTTGTATTAGCACCAGCTATGAACAATATGCCATTCATATCACTCATAAATTAGGTATTTATGCCCATAATGTTGCTTGCACATCATTCCCTCTGGATAGATTTCGTGCCACTTTAGGCAAAGAGGACTCTGCCCTATTGCGACGGGCTGAACAAGATATCCTGACAATGAGCCCGGTTGACGATGATGACAAGATTAAGCAGAGATTAGATTACTTCTTTTGGGAAAGACTCCCTACCACTAATCTAGGTACGGCAATAAAAGAAGTGAAGCCGGTAGGTGGACGGCGTAAGGTAGCTGCTCTAAATAAATTCGCTGATACTTATGAGCAGCCTTTATCCAAGTGGGTGGTGATTGGTGATAGTATCACCGATTTCAAGATGCTTCAGGCAGTGGAGGAAGCGGGAGGATTAGCCATTGCTTTCAATGCGAATGAGTATGCCCTACCCTATGCAACTATGAGCCTGGCCTCTACATCCATTAGCGACCTAATGGAAGTGTCAGAGGCGTGGCAAAAGGGTAGTCGCAGAGGAGTAGAGAAAATAGTAAAGGAGAAAGAGGAAATTGGAGGCACGGGGGATGGGGGTTACTTCCATTGGCTATCTGGAAGCAAAGATATAGATGAGGTCATCAAGGTTCACCAGAGAATACGCCGCCTGGTTAGGCAAGAAGCTGGCAAGCTAGGTTGACCATTATCACATAGCCATACATTTATTAAGATAAGATTAAAGGAGCAAAGCCCCTTTTTCTTCTTGCCTAAAGTAGTAATCTGGGGAGTTTAGAGGGGCTACGCCCCTCTAAAGAAATTATCTTCCCCTTATCAAGGGGAAGGGGATAAAGGGGATAGGGTTCAAATGAGTAATATTGAAGTAGTTGGGCTGGGAGCGCTAAATATAGACCATCTATACAGGGTAGAGCGCATCCTTGATGACGGGGAAGCGGTGGTAAATGAGGCAAAATCATTCCCCGGTGGCTCAGCCGCCAATACCATCTATGGTCTGGCCAAGCTTGGGGTGAACACCGGCTATACTGGCGTTGTTGGTGGTGATGCTGAAGGTAAAATACTGCTCCAGGATTTTCAGAAAGTTGGCGTAGATACCAGTCAAATCAGGGTAAAGCCGGTAAGGACAGGCTCAGTGTTGTGCCTTAGTGATAGACTGGGTAGGCGTTCTCTTTATGTCATACCTGGTGCCAACAGCCTGCTGACTATGGACGACTCCGATTTAACCTATATAAACCAGGCAAAGTGGCTCCACCTCTCCTCCTTTGCCGATGACAGACAGTTCAAAGTATTGCTTGAGTTGATAGATAGGTTGGCTTCATCGGTTAAGCTTAGTTTTGCTCCCGGGGTGCTACACGCTATTAAGGAGTTGGCGATTCTTAGCCCGATATTAAACAGGACTCACCTTCTCTTTGTTAACCAGCGTGAGATACGGCACCTAACCGGGGAGGATGTTATCGCCGGAGCCGAAAGCTGCCTCAAGCAAGGCTGCCGTATGGTTGTGGTTACCTTAGGCAAAGGAATGAGGCTAGAATTGAGTCGTAGAACAGTTACCGCTGTTTGCTACATTAGAGACGCTGAAAATGAGTATGCCATTGAACCTAGCAGCCAGGATATAGTATCTGAAGTGGATGCCACCGGTGCTGGCGATGCTTTTGCCGCCGGATTTCTCTATGGCTTGCTTAAAGGGAAGGGACTTAACGAGTGCGGCTGTCTGGGTGATATCGTGGCTCGCTTCTCTCTGACCAAGCTAGGGGCAAGAGAGGGCTTACCCACCTTCACTGAACTGGCTCAACGCCACCACGAGCTTTATAACCAGCAATTGTAGCTATTTATCAGCTTTGGCTATCTCTTTTGCTGGTTTACTGAGGATTTCATCCACGAGCCCATACTGTACTGCCTGCTGAGGATTAAGGTAGAAGTCCCGGTCAGTATCATGAACTATTTTTTCCAGTGTCTGTCCGGTATGTTTAGCAATAATGCCTCGGATTAGTTCTTGCATCCGCATAATCTCACGGGCAGCAATTTCCACATCGGCTGCTTGTCCTTGGGCACCGCCAAACGCCTGGTGCAAGTGGATAGTGGAATTAGGTAGGGCATAGCGCTTACCCTTGGCACCCGAGCAAAGGAGCAGTGTCCCCATACTGGCTGCCAGCCCAACACAGATAGTAGACACATCAGGGCGTATAAGCTGAATTGTGTCATAAATAGCCAGACCAGCACTAATGATACCACCCGGGCAGTGAATGTAGAGGCTTATATCCTTGTCCGGGTCCTCCCGTTCCAGGTAGAGCAGCTGAGCAATGATAACATTAGCCACCTGGTCATTAATAGGCATGCCTAGCATGACGATGCGCTCTCTTAGCAGGAGAGAGTATATATCAAAGGCTCGCTCCCCTCTGGCTCCACTCTCAATCACCATAGGAATAACATTCATCGGCTGAGCATTCATTTTCTTTCCTCCTTCTGCATTGTCTTAATATTTATATCTGAACCCTTAGCTATTTCTACCAGTCGTTGAATAGTTTTTCGTGTAATTAATACTTGCTCGATTGACTTGCGGGCTTGCGGGGTATTTAGAAATTTGTTTAGTTCATCTTTATTCTCAGTAGCACTTTTGGTCATATTCTCAATCTCAGCACTTATCTCAGCGTCACTAACCTCAAATTTTTCCTCTTCAGCAATCCTGCCTAATGTGAGGGACCGAGTAACCCTCTTTGTAGCTAACGGATGTAGCTCCTGCCGCAGCTCTTCCTCTGTTTTGTTAATACTACTAAGATATTCCTCTAGACCTTTGCCACCCATTTGCCAGCGCCTTAACTGCTGGTTAATGAGCTGGTCGGTTTCCATCTCTACCAGAATTGGTGGGAACTCTAGCTCGGTGATGTCAACTACGGCCTCTATTACCCGTTCCTCAAAATCCATCCTGGCTTTTTCCTCAGCTCTGAGCCTCAGGTTAGTGGAAACTTTTTCTCGGAGTGAATCTAAGCTTTTGAAGTCAGGGCTAATCTCTTTAGCAAATTCATCATTTAGCTCGGGGAGTCTCTCCTGCTTTATTTCGGTAACCCTCACTTTAAACGAAGGCTCTTTCCCGGCCAGCTCGCCTCTAGGATAGTCTACGGGGAATTGGAGCTTGAACTCTTTCTCCTCGTCCCTTTTCATCCCCACTAATTGCTCAGCAAATCCAGGAGCAGGAAGTGGTAGCTCACGGAGAACCTGATATTGTGCTCCTTTCTGGTTTATAAAAGGCTTATTTTCAATATCGCTATCAACATCTAAAACTACCAGGTCATTAAAGGCTACCGGGCGCTCTACAGGCTCCCAAGTAGCGTGTTGATGCCGCAGTTGCTCTATGGCAGCGCTAACATCATCCTCGGTTAATTCTACAGGTTCGGGCGCAACTTGCATATGGTGGTAGTCACCAAGCTTAATCATGGGAGTTAATGGCACGGCTACCTTAAATATTACCGGGTCAGTTTGAGCTATCTCAATATGGGGCTGAGCGAAAGCCTCAATTTTTTGCTCTTTGATGGCTTTCTCATAAGCTTCAGGCAGCAGGCTATTCAGCGCATCCTCAAGGAGTCTTTCTTTGCCTATGTAGCGTTCTAGTATAGTCCGTGGCGCCTTTCCTCTACGGAAGCCTGGGATATTTGTTTTCTTAGCCAAGCGGTAATAAGACCTCTCTAAGGACTCCTCTACCTCGCCAGGCTCCATCTCAACGGTTAGAAATGCCTGGCAGCCTTCTGTCTTTTCATTGGTTACTTTCACTATTCTCTCCGGTGCCGATTGGGCTACTCCTCCCGCAGACGCAGGTGTAATTCAGCCAGCTGCTCCTCACTAACTGGCGAAGGGGCATTAAAGGTTAAATCAACCGCACTCTGGTTCTTGGGGAAAGCAATCACCTCCCTGATATTTTCCTCTCTAGCCAGCAGCATAACAATACGGTCAATACCAGGCGCGATGCCGCCATGAGGTGGGGCACCATACTCAAAAGCCTCCAGCAGATGTCCGAAGCGTTCCTTAATTTCTTCATCGCTATAGCCCAGTAATCTAAATACCTTCTTCTGAAGCTCTGCGGTGTGAATCCTGATGCTGCCACTAGCCAGTTCAACCCCATTGCATACAATATCATAATGCCTGCCCCGCACCTTCTCGGGAGAAGTATCCAGCAGGGACATATCCTCATCCCGAGGCGCGGTAAAGGGGTGATGCTCTGACTCCCATCGCCCTGTCTCTTCATTCCGCTTTAGCAGTGGAAAATCAACGATAAAAGCAAAGGTCATGAGCTCAGGAGCTGCCAGCTTAAGCCGATGCCCCATTTCCTGACGCAGCTCAGCTAATACCAAATTGACTACCTCAGGTTCACCGGCAATGATAAGCAGAAGGTCTCCCATATTTGCCCCTAAACGCTCTGCCATTTGTTTAATCTGGTCCAGGGTTAAAAATTTAGCTGCCACTGACCTTACCATTTCAATAGTTAAGTCGTTTAAGTTGCCAGCCGAGGTGCCCAGCGAGATAGTTACTAAGCCTTCAGCGCCAAGACCCTGCGCCATCTTATTTAGTTCATCAAGCTGCCTCCGTGTATAGGTAGCACAGCCGGGGGCACATATGCCCTTTACTTTGCCTCCGTTAGCGATAGCCGAGCGGAAAATAGAGAAGTCAGATTGAACGGCGATGTCTGACAGGTCTCTTATCTCCAGACCGAAGCGTAAATCAGGCTTATCCGTGCCATAACGCTCCATCGCCTCAGCATAGCTAAGACGAGGGAAAGGTTTTATCAGTCGCAAATCAGGTTTAATTGCCTCTACCATGGAGGTAAAGAGCTCCTCCATCAGGTTGAGGATATCCTCCTCGTCAACAAAGCTCATTTCCAGGTCAAGTTGAGTGTGTTCAGGCTGGCGGTCAGCACGGGTGTCTTCATCACGCAGGCACTTGGCTATTTGAAAGTATTTCTCCATGCCAGCCACCATTAATAGCTGCTTG
>JABUBN010000307.1_pt1 | contig 14272 bp, 9 predicted proteins | sample 7240341 | NCBI WGS metagenome assembly JABUBN01 (sample SAMN07256345, study PRJNA390944) | subsurface metagenome | isolation source: Methane hydrate marine sediment | place: Pacific Ocean: Eastern North Pacific, ODP site | reverse complement strand
TAACTATATCTTATGTGTGGAAAATTTTCGTCTAAGTGTTTTTTCAATTGACCAAAGGTAACTCCCGGTTCTATAAGAGCGTACATCATATTGTCATCAATTTGTAGTATTTTGTTCATCTTTTTACCAAAATCTACGAGAATTCCACCGTTTTCCGGAATCGTTAAACCCCCTACATTATTTCCAGATATGTAAGGAACAATTGGAATTAAATTGGAATTACAAAACTTAACTAATTCGATTAATTGCGTTGTATTTTCAGGAAGGACTATGAAATCAGGCATGTGAGGCTTACACTCGGTCATATCGTAAGAATATGGGTATAAATCTACGGACTTATTGGTTACATATTTTTCACCGAATATTTCGACTAACTTTTTAAGCACATCCTCTTTACTTATCTTCTCATACACATTTCTTTCTTTTGTTTCCGTCATATATTTGTTTTCACCTCATTATCTTGTTTCTTTATTTAATTCAAAATAATTATTGTTGGGGTCTGAAGCAACCATTTTCATCGTTTCTAAAAAGATTTTCATGAATTTTAACATAGTTCCAATTTTTAACAATCCTTTAATTTTAAGCTTATGTTTAAGGAATGCTTTTACAGGATTTAATCTACCAAAGGCCAAATCTAAAAATGTGTATATGTCCATTTTTACTTTCAGATTTATCTTTTTATCAAAATCCTTTGTTTTAAATTTTATTTCATTACGGTCAAATATAACTTCTACTGGGTAAAAACCATCAACCTCAATTAAAACTGTTTTGTTCCAGTTTAAGACTAGATTTATGAAATCCTCATCGTCTTTCCTATAACTTAAAATATTTTGCAATGTAATGGTAATCAAATCTTCTCCTTTTTGAATCGAAATCATTTTTATTTTCCTACTAGTATTTTAGTATATATAAAAGTAAAATTGACTTTAGAATTTAAATAGTTAATCTTTCGCTAATTCAAATTTTAAAATTGGTATATTCCTTGTTAGAAATAAATAAAATTAATTAATATCAATAACATAATAATTTTTAAGTTAAAATTTTAATTAAAAAAATCAAAAAAGCGAATAAAAAATGAATATAAACGATGTAGTCTCTGAATTAAAGCAAAAAATAGGAGAACGATATGTTTCGGATGATCCTGAAATACAATTTTTATATCATTACGATTTTATTACGGCTGAACCAGAAGGTAAATGTGATATTGCTATAATGCCAGATACTGCAGAACAAGTCCAAGAAATAGTAAAGATTGCCAATAAATATAAAATCCCTGTGATACCATGGGTTTCAGGTATTAATTTTGGCTCAATAGCCACACCTCGAAAGGGTGGGATTGTAGTTGACTTAAGAAGACTAAATCGCGTTCTTGAAGTAAATGAAGACGATATGTATGTTGTAGTTGAAGGAGGAATTACTTGGGCTGATTTAAAAACCAATCTCGACAGAAATCACCCAGATTTAAAAGCCGGAATAACATGGTCTCCTCCAGGAACGGGAGTGATACCTTCTTGCTTATGCTATGGAATGTTTGATCTTGGTATGCTTGGGGGAACAGGAGCAGAGTTTATTAATGGCTTAGAAGTAGTCTTGGGTTCTGGAGAATTAATAAGAGTTGGTTCATGTAGTCTTTCTAATTATTGGTATGGTAGACAACCATTACCAGACTTAGCCGGACTATTTATTGGTTGGGAAGGGACTACTGGAATAGTTACTAAAGCAGCAATAAAATTATGGCCAAAATTACCATATAGAGCTGATTTTTTACCAATAGCTCCAAGAATAGATGATGGTATACCAATGATCCTTAAACTTTCAAAAGCAGGATTAGGTATTATCGATCTATGCGCTCTAAATATAGGCTGGTGTCAAGCACTTATGGGATTGGATGAAGAACATGTTGCTAAAGATCCTTTAGAATTTGGTTTGCCAGATTTTTTTGGACTAATCTCAACTCAAGCATATACAGAAAAACAGCATGAAGCACAGTGTGAGGGGATAATGAATATATGTAAAGAATACGACATGGACCCACTTCCAATTAAAGAACAATTAGAATCTTTTCCCGAAAATCTTCAAGGAATTATGGGACATTTAACACCATCCACAGGAGGCCAAACTCCGGTTCAATTTTGGGGGTGTTGGAATTTTGCTAGAGGGGGAGGTGGACAATGGATAGGAACCTATTGTTCCACAAGAGATGTCATAAAGTTTTACAATATATCAAGAGAAATCTGTCTAAAATATGATAAACCCCCCCAGTTTTATAGTAGAATTATGATGGGTGGTCATTATTGCGTTGCTCGTACGAATATAGGTTTTAATAAAAATGACCCTGAAGATATAAAAAAAACAAGAATTCTTCTTAAAGAGATTCATAAAGCAGTGCAAAATTTAGATGGCGTAGTTATGTATAAACCTCCACTATGGGCAGTTCAGTATTACAAGGATAAAACCCTACCAGCAACAACAAAATTAATTGAGAAGATTAGAAAAATACTTGATCCTAATAAAATAATGAACCCTGGACAAGGGATTTGAGGTAAATATTATGGAAAAAGAAAAGAATGTTAAGTATATAGAAGGAAAAGGTATAACTCTGATTACAACGGTGGCAAATCAAAAAAAACTTGATAGATACAAGGATTTAGAATATTATAAGGATATTTTATATCAATGTGGAAAATGCGGTACTTGCCGAACAACATATCAAGAAGAATTTTGGTCTCGTGTTTGTCCTTCAGGAGAGTTTGGACAATTTGAAGCTTTTTATCTTGGAGGGAAGAATCTTCTTAGTTGGGGTGTATCATCTGGAAAGGTTAAATGGTCAGCGAATCTTTCTAAAATATTGTATCAATGTTCAGTATGCTTGGCATGTACGCAACAATGTCAAATACCAGAAATTCACCATTATGCTGGAGAATGGTTAATGGCCATGAGAGAGCAGGCTGTTAAAATAGGTTTAGGACCTATGCCAGAACATTCTAGATATACGGATCATATCCTAATGGAAAATAATCCTTATATGGAAGAACATAACAAAAGATTGAATTGGTTACCCCCTCATTTGAATCAATCGTCCAACGCAAAAATTGCATATTTTGTTGGGTGTACTTCAAGTTATCGAGAGCAAAATGTCGCGATTGCAACAGCGGAGATATTAAATGCCCTAAAAATTGAATTTAAAATTCTGAAAGATGAACACTGTTGTGGTTCTCCAGTATACATGACGGGTCAAACTAATAAAGCTAAAAACATTGCTAAGACAAATATGAAGATTTTTAATGACGCTGGAATTGAGAAAATTATTACTTCTTGCGCTGGATGTTATCGAATGTTAAAAGAAACATATCCAAATAAGTTTTGTATTAAGCATGAAATTGAAGTAATGCATTTACCAGAATTCTTATTAGAAAAATTAAATAAAGGAGAAATAAAATTTGATAAGGATCTTAATATGATGGTGACTTACCACGATCCTTGCCATATCGGACGACATATGGGAATTTATGAACAACCAAGAATGCTTTTAAAAAAAATACCGGGTATTAAATTAGTGGAAATGAATCGAAATAGAGAAAACGCTTGGTGTTGTGGTTCTGGTGGAGGGGTTAGATCAGCATTTAAAGATTTATCTGAGTTTGCAGCAAAAGAACGTATTAAGGAAGCAAAAACTACTTCTGCCGATGCAATAGTCTCATCTTGTCCTTTCTGTTTAAATCAGTTTAAGTCTAATATCAAAAATGAAGAAATTAAAGCTTTTGATATTGCTGAATTGGTTAGAAAAGTTCTATAGTAGTTTAAATTCATTATCTTTTTTTTTGTTACTTTATTTTACTAACTTTAAATCTATTGAATAAGTTTGAATAAGAATGAAATTAGTAAATTAAAAAATAAAGAAGGTTTATTATAATTAATGCACAACAAAATTATTATAGAAAAGATAAGAGATTTCTTAGAAAAGGAACGAAAGCACGGAAAGCTCTTGGTCTTTTATCGTTCAGACTCGAATCACACTGCTTTTTTAGATAATTTTGAGATTAAAGTTGAATTGAATAAATTTAAAGAAATCATCCTTGAAGAAGAGACGGGTATAGAACTTGGTGGGATGAAAAAAAAATCCTTCTCAATAATATTTCCAATTGAAGATGCCCAACTAATCGATACTGGAAAAATAAGTTTATTAGGTCCAGAAATTGATAAATGTTTAGATAAAAATATAGATTTTGGGATGATGATTTTAATTGGAGTCGAGAACAGCACAGAGAAGGATATAAATGAGTTAAGGCAATTGAGTTTTATCTCAAATGGCATAGAAGGGTTTTCCATTCGAACTATTCCTCGCAGGTTTTGGTGTAGATTAAGTACATCAACCTTGCAGAAAGGATTTTCATTCGAATTTTTAGGAAATGCTATTATTTCTCTATACAAACAAAAATTTAAAAGTTTAGTTAAAACTATAGAAGTTATATTAATCAGTTCATATCCCGATTCTATTGAAAATTTCATTACGCTATCGTCAGAAATTACAGATAGGTTTAAAGAAAAATGGAGAAAAAAAATAGAAGAATGGAAAAAGAGGATTGATTGTGATTACGATTGGGGTTGTGAAATATGCCCTTATCAAGAAGAATGTTTAGATATTAAGCAAGTATTAGTTTTAAGAGAGGAGATTGAGAAATAAACGGATAAATTGAGGTGTATTAAATGAAAAACCAGAGAAAAAAGCCACTTATAGTTGCTATTGTCGGAAAAGGAGGGGTTGGAAAAACAATTGTAACAACTCTTATTGCTAAAGCAATTTCAATCTCTTATAATTTCAAATTATTACTGATTGATGCAGACCCTACTCATCCGCATCTTAGTAAAATGGTTAATTTACTTCCTGAGAAAAGTCTCGAGATGGTTAGAGCCGAATTAATTAATAAAACAATAAATAAAAAAAAAGATATCCAAACGCTAGCAGAGAACATAGATTTTGAGGTTTATAGCGCTATTAAGGAAAGTAAAGATTTTAGTCTGTTTTCAATTGGTCAGCCCGAAGGTCCAGGGTGTTTCTGTCCTTCGAACGCCTTGCTCCGAAAAGTCATAGAATCAATTTCTAGCGACTTTGATGTCGTCTTGATCGACTGTGAAGCGGGACTTGAACAAATTAACCGTATGGTAATTAAATCTGTTGATATTATCTTAATTATCTCAGATATATCTCTAAGGAGTATAGAAACTGCTAAATCAATTAGAAAAAGCGCTAAAAAATTTACAAGCTATAGAAAAATAGGCGTTATAATAAATAGAGTTAAAGGTGATATTACTAATATTCTGGACATGCTTAGAGAATACGATTTACCTTTACTTGCATTAATTCCTGAAGATGAGATTCTAACTAAATTTGATTTAGAAGGTAAGGCTATAATTGATGTTCCAGAAGATTCTAAAAGTTTTCAAAAAATAACAAATAATATAGAAAAAATACTAGAAATCTGAACATTGAATTAAATATTCTTTTCAAGTTAAATCTATAATTTTAAAGCCTAATAATAACACCAATCTGACAGTTTTCTCTTAATTTACTATTTATAAAAGTTTAAATACAAAAATTTAGATTGAAGAATCAAGAAAGAATGTCTTATTATTAACTGAAACTAAAAAAAATATAGTGTAATTATAGATCCTTAATTGTATAGCATTCTGGGTTAATGAAAATGTTGCGACAAATATATATCTTAAAGGATGGGAATATAATATACGAGAAAGACTTTGGTAAAGTCTTGTCTTCTGAAAATTTTCAAAGTATTTATCAAGAAGTTGAAGCAGAGATATCTCGTGGTCTTTTAAACGATTTTGGAAGCTCTAATTTTTTTAAACATAGAATTATATATACCGTAGACAGAGCTTTAAAATTAATCTTTATATTCATAATTGGATTCAATGATGATATGGAAACTGTAAAACTAGAATTAAATAAATTAAAGAATGATTTTTTAGAATCATTTGGTGATATTCTCGACAATTTAGATCCATCGCTCTTCGAAATATTTAACCCATTAATAGAATCAATTCATAAAAACATAAAAACTAAAATCTCGTTGGTAGGATTTTCTGGAGTAGGGAAAACAACAATTACTAAATTAATACGTAATGAAGAGGTTCCCGAAACGCACATTCCTACAATAACAGGTAAAGTTTCCACTATTAAAATTGGAAAGTTAACCTTCCATTTATGGGATTTTGCTGGTCAAGAACAATTTAGCTATTTATGGAACGATTTTATCCTGGGGAGCGATGCTGTCCTCTTAATTACAAACTCAACTTTAGAAAATGTAGAGAAAAGCAAATACTTCGTTGAATTAATAAAAGAACAGACACCAAACGCGCATTCCGCTGCAATTGCAAATAAGCAAGACTTAGATGGGGCGTTAAGGGTTGAAAAGATCGAAGAAATACTCGGAATCAAGACATATTCGATGGTTGCAATTGAACCCAATAATCGAGATAAAATGGTCCAAATCGTTGCAGATATCTTAGAAATGAATATGGAAGAATCAACGCTATTGAAACCTTTATTTGAAAGAGATCAGTTAATTCAATTAGCTAAAAAAAGCTTAGAAAACGGAGATATTGCTGAAAGTGCGAGTTATTTTGATAAAATCGCAGACTTATGTCTTGAATTGGGAGATGATGCTCTTTATAAAGAATTTTACCTAAAATCTGAAAAATTAAAACGATATCTACCCGATATAACAACTCTTCAAGAATATCAAAACAATACCGATCTAAACGACTCTGACTCCGATGACGATGGACTGACTGATGGACAAGAAGTTAATGCTTACTTTACTGATCCAAATGACCCCAATAGTGACAATGATGGAATGCCAGACGGATGGGAAGTAAATAACAGCTTAAACCCTAATGTTGACGACTCTACAAACGACCCTGGTGGTGATAGGTTAACAAATCTTCAAGAATATCAAAATGATACCGATCTAAACGACTCTGACTCCGATGACGATGAACTGACTGATGGACAAGAAGTTAATGATTACTCTACTGATCCGAATGACTCTGGTTAATACGAATGATGAGTAAATAAAAATCGTAAAATGATTTAGTTTTAATTATAAAACTTAATGTTCAAAAAATTAAAATAAAAAAAAATAAAAAATAATTTATTCTTTAGATTTTGTTTTAAGTTTGTAAGGGCGATAAGCATCTTCAAGCACATTTAGATACTCAATTAAAACCGGCTCTGATTTCGATTTCACGTCGTATTGATGTAGTATCGTACTTAACATATATCTAGGATATACAAGGGAAATATGTAAGTCAGAAAGCAATGCATAATATTCATTTCCATTTTCGCTTTGGAATACGTGTATAATTTTATTATTCCATAACTTCTTAATTCCGCCGTCTATATCATCTACTCCTTTTTTTCTAAGTTTTTCCAAAGTATTCCTAGTTACTACTGCGATTCTCATTAATTTTAGTATCTCATATAACTGTGGATCAGTGAGAATATCTACTAATTTCAAATTGTCATCTTCAGAAGGTCGGTAATTTTGAAAGAATCTTCTAACTTCAGAGTTGTACGCTTCGACTAAAGGTTCAGGAAGTCCTCGCCCTACAGGATCGCTCAATATTTTGAGAGGAGGTCTTCTAATCATGAATATGTCGTTTATGAAAAATAGTAGCTCAGAAGGCATTCCTTTTACAGAAGCTTCTTTTATTATATCTTTTTTGATCAGTTCAATTAAGATCGCATCAATATCAAAAAAGCCTCTACGGTATTTATCTTTTAACCACACTTTTAGTTCTGATTTGGAAACGACTCCTTCGTCTCTTAATCTGTTTATGAGTAATCTATTTATTTCATCTTGAAAAGTTAAAGCGAGAGCTTGTTCATTGTTTAGATGAGGGTAAGCAGACAAACGTTGGAACAAAAAGGGAATCATTTCGAGATATGCTCGATTTTCAAAATTCTGAAGGATTATCCGTGATATATCCGCCAATCCGCCTTCGTAAAGGTCTGGGTCGTCGTCCAAGTTTAAAATTAAAATGAGATATAACGGTCTTTCACCTCCAGTATAGTATGACGCAATATTCAAATGACCCACCATTAAGCTTATCATTCCGGGGTCTCCTGTATATTCATGAGCTGCATAGATTTGCATTAAGGTCTCATCCGATATGATAATTTCTTCGGGGTACTTTGTAATAATATCCGTACTTACTTTAGGGTCCCATCTCATTATGATAAATCCAATTGGCATTAGTCTCTATCGCCTCCTTTTTTGGATTTTTTCCCTTTCAATGGAATAGTCTTTAATTTCAAATCACGCGTACCTAATGTATCTTCAAGGGAAAGGTCTAAAGCTTTCCAATCTTCTTCGAATAATTTCAGCATCATTTGTTCCTTTGTTTTGATTGCATAAGATTCAGATATAGTTTTTTTTGATTTTATCGTACTTTTAACTTTCCTGATTTTTTTGACGAACTTTGGAATTCTCGCTTGCTGAATAACCCTATAAGTTATTAAACTTCCAGCAATACCAACAATAGCGGCAGTAATTAAGATAAAGTAAAACACGGGCATGCCAGGAAATAGTTCTTCCATTTGTACATTAATGACTATTCTAATTTCTTGAGATGTGAAATTTACTATTTGAACTCTTATTATTCCAGACAAGAGATTTGGTGCGAAAAAGGCTTCAATTACTTCGGTTTCGAAAGTCAATGAATATATGCCAGGAGAAGTTTCGGTAAAATTGTATTCAGATCCTCCAATACTTAGGGTTACCGTAGCGTTTTCTAACGGAATATTTCCTCTGGTTATATCTTGTAAATTTATTTCAAAACTTGCGCTATCTCCATGAATTACATTAACTTGGTTTCCCACTAAATTTTCTACGCTTATCTCAACCTTAAATTCTCTTAAAACTATCTCTAAATTAATAAGGGCTGATTTTGTCTCATAGTTTTCTTTTTGTAATGTAACATATAAATAGTAAAAACCGACTTGTTGATGTTCTGTGTTAAAGTCTAAAGTATAAGTTTTATCTTCGCCTTGTATTAGCGTTCCTGAACCGTCTCTACCTGGAATAATACCTCCACTTTCATTTAATTCTTGCCAAATGTAAGTAGCAATTGTCAAATCCCCTAATATTTCCAGCGTATTAGCATCGCTATAAGTAAATATGAAATTGTGAGCATCCTGAACCCATACTTTTGGGTTTAGATATACTAATTCGCTTTGTCCGTTAAGATCAGTTTTTCTCTCAAGTATAGTAAGGTAAATCAAGAAATTAGATTGTGTAGTATAATTTTCAAATGAAGCTATAACATTAATAATTTTAAGTCCCGTACTTTGAGCATCTGAAGTGTTAATTGTAAATGTATAATACAGGTTGTTTAAAGGGTCTGTAAATACATTAATAGGGTTAAGACCCATCCAAGTATAAGTTAAAGTAGCACCGTTTAATGGGGTACCTGTTTCATCTATGAAATATTGTAATGAAATATTTACAAGTTCATTGTAATATGCAGAAATAGACTGATCCAATATCTCTATACGCGTATCATAATCATGGACGCTGATACCTGTAGGTATGGTTTTCACCTTAACTATGAAATTCACCGAATTAGGTTCTGGATATCCGGGATATAAACCTTCTATTACCACGTAATATAATTTATAAGTACCTCCCGCAGATAATCTGTTAGAATTAATCGTTGCCGTAAAATTTCCAGGACCCGATCCTGCTCCCATAGTCTCAGTTATTAAATCGATCTCTGAGCCAATTTCTCTAAAATACAATATACATGTCGCACTAGGATCAGTTATGGCATTCCATGTAATTCCGTTGTCTAGAGTATAATTAAAGATTACAGAATAGGTTAAATCTTCGCCCCAAAACACTTCTAATGTCCCAGAAGAATTAAAGAATGCTGTGTCATAATTTGTAATGTTTATTTCTTGTTTGAAAATTATGTTGAATGTAATTGATGCGGCTCCCAATAAAGTATAGTTATAAAACTGTACGCCGTTATTATCTGTTGGTCTCCATTGAATATCAGGATATAAGTATGTTACGTTGAAATCTGCGTTAGTTATGTTAACAATATCAATTGAAAAATTATATACTCTATCTCTAAAAAACCAAAATGGAATATCATTTATTTGACCGTAAGCATATCCATTTCTATCAGAATCAGATATTAGGTTAGTTATAGCCTCTCCGGTTTGATTGTCAAAAACTTTAACCACCGCATCTACTGGTGCTCCTTCTGGAGATAACTCATTTATATTTATAACTCTAATATTTAATCTTGATAAATGTGTTTTATTTAAGACATTGCAAGTCTCGAGTAAATCAATCGTAATAAGCCCATTACATGTAGTATCATTTACGCCGTTTATTTCAATAAATAGTCCATAAACCTCGAACTTTTCGCTTTCTAACTTTAAATTCTCTACCTTAGGAATGTCAATTTCTATAAAGTCGTGATCCTCGTTAAAACCATAACCATCTTCGAAATATATTAGGTTTTCATCGCCAGTACCTGTTGAGTTGTATTTATCTATATAATAAATCGAAACATTCGTTAGTTGATTGTTCATTCCCGTTAATGTGATGTTGGCTTTAATAATTTCCTTATTTCCAAAATCGGTTCTCGATCCATCAGTATAAAAGATTTCTTGTACAAGATATCGTTCTTCACCCGAGGGTGCTAAGTTTATATCATCAACTAATAGAGCGTGAGTTTTACTTTTTACGTTTTCATATTCGTCCCTGGTAATGTATGATTCGTTTAGCAGAAATGGACTTTCGCTATAATCATCGTTTGCGTAAAAAACTCTGAAGTAATAATCTGAAGTATTAAGCCATCGAAATGTTGCTTTTCCATTATTATCCAGCGTTAAGGTATCTAATAAAACACCACCATCACTTTCATTGATTTCAATGTATCCATAATTTAAAGGAATTCCTTCCCAATCTGTGACCTCAAAATCTATCGTCCATAAATTTAAGGTGAAATCAAAACTATACGATGTTCCATTAAGGATTTTTACCATACTTCCTACAAATTCTTCACGAGAATCTAAAGTGTAATTTGCTGTAATATTATATTCGCCATTAAGTAACCCTAAGAAGAATACAGAACCATTGAAAGCAGATGTATATGCTGAATCAACAATATAACTTGGTGTACCTTTAGCAGATTCGTTTAATACAAAAATTTCGGCATTAGGCACAATACGACCATCAACATCTCTAGCTGTAATCGTTAACTCAGATTTACGAGCTTGTACTTCGTGAACTGAAGCAGTTAAAGTATAATTAAATCCTAGATCGTCAACTTGGAAAAACGCTGATTTTTCTTTGTATGATGCATCTGATTCGTCACCCCATACCCCAATTTCGAAAAATAATTCTTTACCCATATAACTACTCAAATCAATGTAAATATAACCTGTTAGGTTTCCGTCAATACCTCCTCCGTCACTATCTGAAACCGTATCTACCGTAGTAGAATGACCAGGAAAATCAAATAATTGAGTAGGATCATCCCACTTTCTTGCTGGAACTTTATAGTATGCGTTTCCATCGTAAGATTCGGCGTAATTCTGGTAAGTAGGGCTTATGTCGTTATCATCGTGGTTATCAGGGTTGGAATCATAATGAGGACTCGACCCGTTTAAAATTTTTATAAAATAACCATCTTTATGGATCGTATCTGGATTTACATTTTTAGGTCTTTCAAATCTATATGTTCTGATGTTTCTATATACCTTTAAGAAAATTCCACCGCCCTCAACTATTGGAACGGTAAATGGATAAGAAAAAAATGTACCAGCATAATCATGTACAACCCCATCCGGTAAAAATTCATCTTTAGAACCCCATTTATAAGCGTATATTCCATGTGCAACTCTTTCTGCTCCTGTCGGATCATCAAGCAACTTATTTTCAAAATATTCGTAACTAATTGCCGAACTATTGGATGGATTAGGACTTGGATTACTTAAGCCCTTTATCGTGTCAACTGGATTATGCGAGAATGTCCACCCGTAAGGTACAAATTTATTGCTAGTATCAATATCTAATTCAAAATCACCATTTTTAACCCATCCAAAACTATCGTTTGGGTCTTTAGATTCCGAATTAACAGCTTCTGTATTGCCGAAATACATATAAGTATCGATTTCAAACGTATTTTGAGAAATATTGGTGTCAAAAAATACTATTGCATAATTTAAAGAAGGGTAATCCTTTACTACATAATAGTTTCGTAAAACTCCGTTCTCTACGATTCTTATGTCATCTAAATCTGACTGTATCTTTCCTGCTTGTACTAATTCATCATAATTGAAAGAGAAACTAACGCCAAAATTAGTAAAATTTAGAGCGTATGGGTTGGTTATATTTACCAAACGCCTATATTCAAAAGAATCATCCCACCATGGAGCCTCACCAAAAATACTGAGTTTAGGCGTATCAAAAGTATCATAACCAATTTCAGTGTCGTTATAATAGTTAGGGAGCGAAGGATCTGGGGATTGTTTCGATGAGAACAATGCCGGATTTATATAGACGCTAGATACTAAGAAAATCGAAAGTAAAAGTAATTGTTTAAAGTATTTTGTGTTTATCAATTCTATCAACTTTTTTTTTTAAATTTATAATTATTAGCTATATAATCTAAAAAGATTTATTTAAATGCAAACATGTCAGAAGTTTTAAAAGGGAATTTTTTAAGTTTTCTGTATTTTAAATCCTTCAATTTTAAGATATATTAGAATATAAGAAAAAATTTGGTTTAAGATGTAATATAATAACAAACGAGATGAATAATTTTATTTCATTACAAGAGTAGGAATTTATAAATTAATCAGACAATATTCCACAAATTTTATTGGATCCAAAGCACATCCACTTGAATCAAGCCCCCCGAGCTGGTCAAGCAAATTTTGGAGAATTCTATTTCCGTTAAGCCATAAATCCTTTAAATTCATTAAAGATTCTAGCCCTTTTATCTGATTAATTTGGTTATTTCCCAAATCTAATGTCTCTAAATTTTGAAGGGTCTCAAGTCCCTTTATGAAAATAATCTCGTTCCCCGAAAGAAATAACTTATTTAATTTCGTTAACGAATACAATCCGTTAATCTCGCGAATTTTATTACCTTTTAAATTCAAAACTTGTAAATCTTTACAGTTATCTATACCTTTAATCAGTTCAATTTGGTTTGCCGTAATCCACAACGTTTCTAACTGAGTAAGAGAATCTAAACCTTTTAATTCTTGTATTTGGTTATCATTTAGATATAATTCCTTTAAATTTTTCAGATTTTTAAGCCCCTTAATGCCAGTTATTTGATTACCTGCCGCATTCAAAACTTTCAAATTTTTTAGATCTTCAAGTCCTTTGAGTTTAGTTAGCTGATTTCCAGCAAGCCATAACACTTCTAAATTTTGTAATTCAAGCCCTTCTACATTACTAATTAAGTTCCAAGACAAATCTAATTTTTGAAGCGAAGTTAAAGAATTAAGCCCGCTCAACTGATTAATTTGATTCCCTCTTAAATATAATTCCTTTAACTCAGTAAGACTATCTAGCCTATTTATTTCTGTAATTTGATTTGATGCTAAATGCAAGATTTTTAGGTTTACTAATTCGTCTAATCCCGAAATTTCGGTAAGATTATTGCTTCCGCAATTTAATATTTCTAGGTTCTGAAGCGTTTCTAATCCTTTTATTTCCGAAATCTCATTTGAACTGAGTTCTAGATGAGTTATATCAACTTTGTCTAAACCTTCAATTTCAGAGATATCTTTAATTTCTAATAAACCAAGATCTAGAAAACCATCCTTAATTTCAAATTTTTCGTTCTTATATTCAACAAATTTCATGCGTTTCACTTGAATAAAAAATTCGGTTATTTTTCAAATTGATATCTCTGAGATTTATATTAAATTATTTAAAATTTATAGTTTTACGTTATATTCCTTACTTTTTTAAATATCAATCAAAATTTAAGCGTACTTTTTTCCTATAATTTCAAACTTTAAAATAAATCGCAACCTTTAACACTTGATTTGGAATGATATTTTGTTTGAAATGTAAAACTAAAACAATTGGTACAGAAGAAGGTTACTACTATTGTAAAGTATGCAAAAAAATTACACACTTTTTTACTTTAAGATTCAAATGATAAATAGATTTCGCTTAAATGTATATAATATACCCTTTTAGGAATGAGACATACA
>JABUBN010000306.1_pt1 | contig 14275 bp, 16 predicted proteins | sample 7240341 | NCBI WGS metagenome assembly JABUBN01 (sample SAMN07256345, study PRJNA390944) | subsurface metagenome | isolation source: Methane hydrate marine sediment | place: Pacific Ocean: Eastern North Pacific, ODP site | reverse complement strand
TCCTGGTGGGTCCTCAACAAAGCACCTACCCTCAAATTGCCAAATAGCACCTACCAGAACCCCCTCAACATAGAGGGCTTCAGAAATCTTTGGCACACTTCACCCCCTATTTTATATTGAGAGCAGTTTAGATACGGCTCGGCAGGCGACTTCAAACCGACTGCCCGCAGGGTTCAAGGACACACCGGTTGCCGGTATCACATAGAAGATGAGCTTTTCCTTCTCCTCTATGGCAAACTTGGCTTCAAACCGCTTCATCTTGTTCAGGTCGGCGAAGTCCTTTAGTCGGGCATAGACGGTGTTAATCCTGTCCAGGGTGAATGTGCCGGCACTATCGGTGTGAACGATGCGGACCGGCGTCCCGTCAGCTAACTCGGCGGGAGCTACCTCGTTGTCCAACAGGTAGGCAGCAAGCGTTGAGACGGGCAGGACTACCAAAGTCAGCCCGACAGGGCAAAGGAACTCACCGAGCTTGGCTTCTGTTTCTCCATCACCGCTGCCGGCGGTGGTGGCGGTCCCTGGTGTCCAGTTGGGTTTACTCTCATTCAGAGAGTAGGGAACATCAATTACTTTTCTAATTCCGAGCATCACTAGAATAGGTAACATCAGCACCAGGGTTAGCATGGTTAAAAATTTCTTTCTCATGGTGTTTAACTCCTTACAGGCTTATTTCTTTTGGGGACGGCTAAACTATCCCGTAGGTCGCAGCTAGGTATTGGTCAACATCTGTGCTCGGCGTGGCAGCAGTTTCTTTCGCTCCGGTGGGCGGTGGTGTCTCTGGTGCTTTTGGCTGCCCTATTTTGCCAAAGATCCCCTCTATTGGCTTTCGGACAAGCTGACCGATAGAGGCGATCAGCAGACCTTCACCAAAGGGACCCATCCGGGCTCCCCCTTGACCAGCCAGCCAAAAGCCGATAGCCCCTGCCGCTATCTCCGGTGTAATGCCGGCTTCGGGAGCAAGCCCGCCTACCATACCGGCTGCTATCCCCTTACTGCCGGCGCCGGCGCCAAGCCACATCAAACGGTTTATATCAATCGGGTTACCCATGATTAGCTATACCTCCTTTTCATGATTAGCTATACCTCCCTTTCTCAGCACTTGCCGGTGAACCTCACACCCTTAGCAGTCCGGCAGTATTTCATGCCCTTCCTGGTGCATCGGCACTCATCGGCTCTCATTGGAGTCCCTTTTCCTCGTCCCATGTTGACCTCCTTTGTTAAAACATTCCCAGTTGGGTGGGCGGTATTCGGGCCCCTCTAACGCAGCCATACCGCTGCCGGCAGGAGCTAATGTGGTCCCTCCGGCAGCTCTGGAAGTCTGCTTTAGGCCGGCTTTTACATTCTCTGGAAGCAGGAGCAAGGCAGCCCCGGGCAAAGGCCCCCCTGCCGTTAGGGAGAGTTATACAGCTGCTTTTCATCTTAACCTCCATGGCTGTATGTGTTTGACACTATGTGCTTTTTAGGGTATAAAATTGATGCTATCCTCGTCCACCACGAAGAAGCTCAAAGAAGCACGAATAACCTCAAAGGGGCAGAGGTTCAGAAATGAACAAAAACCCTCGGTGTAGAATGGTAGCTGTGCCCAAAGAGTTCATGCCCTTGCTTGAGAAAGAGCTCAATGAGAAAGGTTACTTTAGCTATCCCCAGCTAATGAACGACATACTAACCGGTTACTTCAACGGGAAGGGCGTTAAGCCGAAAACAGCAGCCAGGATTACCGTTAAGGAGGTGAAGGATGAGTAAAAGAATAGCCGACCTGACCTGCCCGGAATGTCAAAAGCCGATCCAGGTCCCTTTTGAAGTAAAGGAACCTCCGACACTGGACGACATCACCAATACCTTGAATGAAGCCCTAAAGGGGCACCTTACCGCTGACCAGGTTCAAAAGGTTATCCAGGAGCAGCTAGAGGGACTAAAACCCTCAAAGGGATACCATGAGCACAAGACATTTGATGAGCTCTTTGAGTGCCCCGGGTGTAAGCCCTTTGTAGAGACAGCACAGCGTTACCAGGTGATCCCCAAAGAGCCAGCACCAGGGCCCAAAGAGCAGCCTGTCGGGTCAATTTTCGGTGCCAAAACGGAGGACTAGCCATGAGCACTCACGGAGGCAAAGGAGAGAAACCGGAGGCTGAACCAGGGAAAGAGGAAAAAGAGCTTACAGTTGATGATCTACTGGCTGATCTACCCCTTGACGATAAGAAGAAAAAGATGGTCTCTGCCATTTTGACCGGCGTGGTTACTAACCTCTCTCAGATCAACACCAGGTTAGACAACCTGGGAAAGCAGCCGGCGCCTGAAAACCCGGATATTTACGAGGGCTTAAGTGCTGAGCAGAAATACCAGGTGATGATGGCTAGAGCGTCAGCTCCGGCAGCAGCAGCACAACAGGGCTTAATCCAAGCCCTGTTATCGAGAGCAGGCGGTGGTGGTGGCAGCGATATTGACCAGCTCATCGGCAGCGCAGACAGGCTCAGGGCTCTCAGGGACGCTTTCAGCCCGGCGCCCACGGCGGTCCAGGTTGCTATGGAGAAGGCGCAGATCGCTTCGGTGATCTCTCAGACCAGGTTGATGAACAAGGTGGCCGGCAAGGAGACTGACAAATATCTCGATGCCCTAGCAGCGGAGCTGGTGGGGGGTGAGACTGGGGGTGAGGAAGAATGACCGCGACAGCACTAGCTAAACCACTCTCACCTCTAGTCAGGTGGCAGTATGAGCAGATAGAGAAGGAGTGCGGATTACTCACTAGCCATGCCACCGATCCAGATTGCCCTTGTGATACGGACACGGAGAATTGTATCCGAAAGCACCTATTGATTATTGAAGCACTAGCACAGGAGACTTACCCGATGGACATTAGCGACCAGGAGAAACAACGGATGGCTGACCTAGCTGACCAGGCTAGAGCCTGGCGAAAGCAGATCGAGCAATACACCATGAGCAGCAGCCCCCACGAGACGGATAATCCCTCACCACCGATCAGGACTGAACAACTGGCCGGAGGAGAGGGTGATGTCAGGCTTTACAAAGAAAAGGGGGAGTTTCACGCCGGCAGCTTTAGAACGATCAAGCCGGATGAGCAAACCATGGTCCTGGTAGGCTGCCCTATTGACCGGGCATCCTGGGAAAACCAGGAGTGCATCTGCCAGGCTACCGGTGAAAGGGGCTGCATGGAGCTGCACTCGATTACTGTTTTCAAAAATTAGGCCGAGAAAAAATCGCCGGCGGGCCGGGGGCCGGGGCCACCGGCTGCCGAGCCAGGCGTAGGTCCCATGCCCCCGGGCCAGCTGGCCCCTCAACACGCACCAGAATTGAAATCCAGGCGTCTTGAAGCTCTTTTGAGTGGTTTACTACCTGTGAAGGCACTCCTGGGGCCCTGGGGACTAACTCGCTCACCGGTCCGGGACCGGTGTTTTTGTGCCTGGTGATAACTAGTTTTTCGTCATTGTCTGGTAAAAATAGTTCACAAATCTATGTCCTGCCACGCCTGGGTTAGCTTGGTGCCCCCAAGCGAATTCGAATCGCTGTTACCGGCTTGAAAGGCTCAGCCGTAGGCGTGAGACCCCCCGAAAAGTTGTAAACAGCAGACTTGTTGGTTACAACTTTCTCCCCAGGTGTGTTCTACTTTTCTATATTTGCCTGCCAGTGAATTTGTGCTGTGAACAACTTTCTGAGAAAATGATGGTAAGGAGGTGATGATGGACACACAAGAGTTAGAGACCAGGTTTCTCAAGGACTGTGAGGAGCGGGGGCTGTCACCGGAAACCCGGCGGACTTACCACAGTTTCCTCCGGCACTTCGTTGACGAGCACCCCGAGCTCCCCACCGACACCAGGATTATAGAGGCTTTTCTCAAAAAGCGCAAGGAGACCCCAGCCCACCGTGGCCCGGTGCATAGAAAACTCCAGGCCTTCTACTCTTACCTGGTAAGAGCCGGTATCCTGGAAAAGTCTCCGGTGCCGGCCAGGGGGCCGATGGGCAGACCCCGGAAGTTCAAGCCGGGCGCCACCACCGGTAACCCATTACCCGGCCTAGCCGGTGAGAAAGTGGTTCAGGGGGGGAATTCCGTATCAACCTCCATGTCTATCTCCACGGAACAGGCCGTAAAGTGGTTTACAACTTCACGACGGAACATCGGCCTTAAGGAAGGGACCTTTGATGTTTACCGCTCTGTCTTTACTCCGTTTGCCCGGATGTATCCCGAGCTGCCCTTTACTCCGGAGCCGATCGAGGCGTTTCTCAACGATGTAAAGGGCTCATACGAGACAAAGCACAAAAACTTCCGCACCCTCCGGGCCCTCTACCACTTCCTCGAGGAGAGGAAGAATATCGCCTACCCGATGAAATCTATCCACATGCCCGCCCCCAGGGAGAAGGTAAGGGACAAGCTGACCCTGGACCAGATGAAACAGCTCTTTGAGCTGGACATGGAACCGCAGACCCGGGCACTACTGCTGCTGATCAGCGATATAGGCCTGCGGTCCGGCGCCATCATTAAGCTAGAGGCCGAGGATATTCGCCCGGGCTATGTCAAGCTCCATGAAAAGACCGGCGATGTTGAGGTCCCGATCTCCAAGGAGACCGAGGAGCTGCTGCGGATGCTTTCCCCCTCCGGCCTGCTATTCCGGACGCCCAGGGGCCCGATGAACAAGATGCACCTCTACCGGACAATTCGCCGGCTCCTGGAGAGGATCGGGGTAACCAGGGGGCACCTTGGACCCCACACGCTTCGTCACTCCTTTGCCAGCCAGTATCTTGAGCAGGGGGGAGACTTAATGAGCCTCTCGCAAATCCTGGGGCATAAAAGGGTATCAACCACTCAGATCTATGCTCGCATGGCCCCGGAAGGCTTGAAGAAGCGACACGACCAGGCCAGCCCGGCCAAGCAGATCGTCAACGATGGCAGCCTGTATTATTGCCGGTGTAACCAGTGTGGCCAGCACTTTGCCATCACGCCCGGCAGCATGGCCACCAGCGAGTGCTCATTCTGCCACCAGGTAGGGAGCTGGTATCTGGTAAAGACCATCACCCCGGAGCAATTAGCCGAGCTGCAGGAGAAGGGATCATCCCCACAAGTTATCGAAAAGTTATCGAAAGGGGGCGCCAAATGAAAGTGATCACGCTGCAACGGCCGGCCGTGTGCGCCGATTGTGGGGCCGAGTTGCCGGCCGGGACCAAGGCCCGGTATTACTCAGCCGACAGGATCTATTGCGAGTCGCATGACGAACCGGCAGCCGGGGAGACGGCAGCCAAGCCGGCACGGCCCCCAGGACCTAAAACAAGCCCCCTTTTCCCGGACGACAGCCCGGATACCTGGATCCAATTCCTTGAGGAAGTCCAGGAAGCATTAACGAACCTTATAGGGAGACTAAGGGGGAAGCGATGAAAAACAGGAATGGTAGGACCCGGATCGAGTTCACTACCCAGGAGCTCGAGGCGATACATAATCTTGTCTGTGATAGGCTCAGGGGTGAGGTAACCTCCAAGCTGAAGGATGAAACCCTGGGTGGGATAGTGATGAAGGTGGGCCGGGCCAGTAATCGAATTAAAGCCCATGGGGTTACAGCTTAACTCTAAAAAGGGACTGGGGGCAAACTGCCAGGCACCGACCAGGGTCCCGGATCACCGGTGGATATCGCCACAATTTGGACATTTGACTAGCTGGGCTCGGGCTCTGGCTCAGGCTCCGGTTCCGGCTCGGGTTCAGGTTCAGGTTCCGCCTCCGGCTCCGATGTTGTCGCTGTCTCCGCCTCCCTTCCCTTTTCCTCTCCCCCCTCCGGCGGTGCCAGCTCCACCACCTCCGCCTCCGGCTCATGCTGATATGGACTAACCGGGTGAAGTCTCAGGGTAACATTTCCCGTCAGCTTGTGGACCTTCTCAAGGTGGCCCTCGAGAGATTTAACCAGGATAAGCTGACCGCATACTGGACAATTTAACCTTGCTTTAAGCATCTTAGCCTCCTTTCTTCTTTTGGTTTCTCCCCAGGGGGATCCAGGGCGTCAGGTCCAGCCCCAGGTAGGCGCCAACTATGATAAGCAGGATTACCCCTACCGTGCTATCAATACCCTTGACGAGCAGGATAACCCCGCCGACCACGCAAGCCAGCACCACCAGACCGGTCATTAGTGCCTGAATTGCTTTGGCACTCACGGCTTAAACCCCTTTCCCCTAAAATCAAAGCCCCTGACCCTGCCCATCGCTTGAGGAGCTGCTGGCAGTTCGTAGGTGTATCGGTAGGCAGCATCCCAAGGCTGAGCTTCCCACACATCATCTTGATAATTTGTGTAGTGTTCATTTGGCTTAACATCTGAACCCTTGGAATAAAAGCGTATGTTTGAGTATTCTAAATAGTAGGCATCAGGGTATTCAGCTAATAATCTTACTTCCGCATTGACTAACATTGGGGAGGCGAAGGTTACATCTAACCAAGTAGGGTCAGTTGGAATAGAAGCAACCAATCCCCAGACTTTGGTGGCAATAATGATATCATCACTTACTCTGCGTATGACGAATGAGATACTTCCAGACCCACCAGCACCTTCACGCTCCAAGACAAAGGCAAGCTTGGATATTATGCGATTTGAGACGGTAAGCCTCTGTCCCAGCCTTGTCCTCGTCTCTAAAAAGAAGCTCGCACACCACGCATCATATTGGGTTTGTTCCTCAATAGCCACTATTGCCCCTTCAGATAGCGTAACTCACCCGTCAAAGCAGCAGCTATATCCGTAGCCGTCCCATCGGTCTTTGCCCAGAGTATAATCTCCTGCTCGGTGTGAATGGTCATACCCCCGTAATTCAGGGTCAGGGTAACAAATATCTTCTTATCGGCAAACTGCTCCTGCCCCGCAATCATCAGCTTCCAGTCGGTAGTGTCAGCCCGTGAAGAATAAAGGCTAATATCCTGTAAAGCACCTTCACAATCGGCGGGGACTTTTGCCTTAAATACTACCTTGTAGTTGGTGCTAGTTTCAGCCGGAAGACTACCGAGTTCTGTCCACGCCCTCGCTGCTCTTGGCTTGAATAGCTTTTTGAGGAAGTCAAACAGCTCGTCCCAGCATATCCTGACCATAGGTAGGGGCTGCTGCTCGTTGGTTTCTCTTTCCCCTAATCGTGGCATAGTCATTAGGCTGTCTCCTTCTTTTTCCCTGTCCCTAGAGCTACCAGCAATAAGAGCAAGGCGATACCTATTCCAGCTCCTACCAAAACCGGCGGGACTTCTTCTATAAGGTCCTCAATCTTCTGACCTGCCTTCCAGATGATAGAGGTTGACTTGATGGTGAAGGTTACGGCAGCGACAACGGCAGCCAGCACGCCTAAAGCTATCAGTATCGCCTTCCAGTTAGCAGCGATAAAAGCGACCACCGCTGCCCATACAATCGGGCTGGCGTGTGCTGCGTGCTCTACCTTATAGGTAAATTGCTCTTGTCCACTAGGCAGGCGTTCAAGCCGGTAATAGATGATACTGGCTAGGGGTGCTCCGCCTTCCTCAATGACCTTTTCCCTGACCATCTGCTCAATGGCTAGGGCGTCATAGAGGGTGAGCTGCTCGCCGGTCTTGGCTTCGCCACTAAAGAGCTGGGCATCGTCCCAATCAAACTCGGCGTCTGGATAGCTTGCTCGTGAAAGCTCCTGCCACTCTCCGACATAAGGGGGGACTGCCTGCCCACGAACATAAAGGGCTTCGCTAATTTCTGGCATAGCTCCCCCTTATTCTACCGATACATCATAGGTCCCGTCATCGTGGCACTCTATCCTCAAAGCGTATTCGTCCCCGCTCTGGATATGCCTGGCGGTCATTCTATAATTGTCGCTGTCGTGGCTGCCGGCAAAGCTCACATTCCCCAGGGCATCGGTGAGCTTTGCCTCCAGGACTTTAGGAATTTGCCACCACTCACCAAGCCACTTTAGCTCAACATCAACCTCGCCAATCATAGCTTTACGCCATTCCCAGCTTCCTGGTGGGTCCTCAACAAAGCACCTACCCTCAAATTGCCAAATAGCACCTACCAGAACCCCCTCAACATAGAGGGCTTCAGAAATCTTTGGCACACTTCACCCCCTATTTTATATTGAGAGCAGTTTAGATACGGCTCGGCAGGCGACTTCAAACCGACTGCCCGCAGGGTTCAAGGACACACCGGTTGCCGGTATCACATAGAAGATGAGCTTTTCCTTCTCCTCTATGGCAAACTTGGCTTCAAACCGCTTCATCTTGTTCAGGTCGGCGAAGTCCTTTAGTCGGGCATAGACGGTGTTAATCCTGTCCAGGGTGAATGTGCCGGCACTATCGGTGTGAACGATGCGGACCGGCGTCCCGTCAGCTAACTCGGCGGGAGCTACCTCGTTGTCCAACAGGTAGGCAGCAAGCGTTGAGACGGGCAGGACTACCAAAGTCAGCCCGACAGGGCAAAGGAACTCACCGAGCTTGGCTTCTGTTTCTCCATCACCGCTGCCGGCGGTGGTGGCGGTCCCTGGTGTCCAGTTGGGTTTACTCTCATTCAGAGAGTAGGGAACATCAATTACTTTTCTAATTCCGAGCATCACTAGAATAGGTAACATCAGCACCAGGGTTAGCATGGTTAAAAATTTCTTTCTCATGGTGTTTAACTCCTTACAGGCTTATTTCTTTTGGGGACGGCTAAACTATCCCGTAGGTCGCAGCTAGGTATTGGTCAACATCTGTGCTCGGCGTGGCAGCAGTTTCTTTCGCTCCGGTGGGCGGTGGTGTCTCTGGTGCTTTTGGCTGCCCTATTTTGCCAAAGATCCCCTCTATTGGCTTTCGGACAAGCTGACCGATAGAGGCGATCAGCAGACCTTCACCAAAGGGACCCATCCGGGCTCCCCCTTGACCAGCCAGCCAAAAGCCGATAGCCCCTGCCGCTATCTCCGGTGTAATGCCGGCTTCGGGAGCAAGCCCGCCTACCATACCGGCTGCTATCCCCTTACTGCCGGCGCCGGCGCCAAGCCACATCAAACGGTTTATATCAATCGGGTTACCCATGATTAGCTATACCTCCTTTTCATGATTAGCTATACCTCCCTTTCTCAGCACTTGCCGGTGAACCTCACACCCTTAGCAGTCCGGCAGTATTTCATGCCCTTCCTGGTGCATCGGCACTCATCGGCTCTCATTGGAGTCCCTTTTCCTCGTCCCATGTTGACCTCCTTTGTTAAAACATTCCCAGTTGGGTGGGCGGTATTCGGGCCCCTCTAACGCAGCCATACCGCTGCCGGCAGGAGCTAATGTGGTCCCTCCGGCAGCTCTGGAAGTCTGCTTTAGGCCGGCTTTTACATTCTCTGGAAGCAGGAGCAAGGCAGCCCCGGGCAAAGGCCCCCCTGCCGTTAGGGAGAGTTATACAGCTGCTTTTCATCTTAACCTCCATGGCTGTATGTGTTTGACACTATGTGCTTTTTAGGGTATAAAATTGATGCTATCCTCGTCCACCACGAAGAAGCTCAAAGAAGCACGAATAACCTCAAAGGGGCAGAGGTTCAGAAATGAACAAAAACCCTCGGTGTAGAATGGTAGCTGTGCCCAAAGAGTTCATGCCCTTGCTTGAGAAAGAGCTCAATGAGAAAGGTTACTTTAGCTATCCCCAGCTAATGAACGACATACTAACCGGTTACTTCAACGGGAAGGGCGTTAAGCCGAAAACAGCAGCCAGGATTACCGTTAAGGAGGTGAAGGATGAGTAAAAGAATAGCCGACCTGACCTGCCCGGAATGTCAAAAGCCGATCCAGGTCCCTTTTGAAGTAAAGGAACCTCCGACACTGGACGACATCACCAATACCTTGAATGAAGCCCTAAAGGGGCACCTTACCGCTGACCAGGTTCAAAAGGTTATCCAGGAGCAGCTAGAGGGACTAAAACCCTCAAAGGGATACCATGAGCACAAGACATTTGATGAGCTCTTTGAGTGCCCCGGGTGTAAGCCCTTTGTAGAGACAGCACAGCGTTACCAGGTGATCCCCAAAGAGCCAGCACCAGGGCCCAAAGAGCAGCCTGTCGGGTCAATTTTCGGTGCCAAAACGGAGGACTAGCCATGAGCACTCACGGAGGCAAAGGAGAGAAACCGGAGGCTGAACCAGGGAAAGAGGAAAAAGAGCTTACAGTTGATGATCTACTGGCTGATCTACCCCTTGACGATAAGAAGAAAAAGATGGTCTCTGCCATTTTGACCGGCGTGGTTACTAACCTCTCTCAGATCAACACCAGGTTAGACAACCTGGGAAAGCAGCCGGCGCCTGAAAACCCGGATATTTACGAGGGCTTAAGTGCTGAGCAGAAATACCAGGTGATGATGGCTAGAGCGTCAGCTCCGGCAGCAGCAGCACAACAGGGCTTAATCCAAGCCCTGTTATCGAGAGCAGGCGGTGGTGGTGGCAGCGATATTGACCAGCTCATCGGCAGCGCAGACAGGCTCAGGGCTCTCAGGGACGCTTTCAGCCCGGCGCCCACGGCGGTCCAGGTTGCTATGGAGAAGGCGCAGATCGCTTCGGTGATCTCTCAGACCAGGTTGATGAACAAGGTGGCCGGCAAGGAGACTGACAAATATCTCGATGCCCTAGCAGCGGAGCTGGTGGGGGGTGAGACTGGGGGTGAGGAAGAATGACCGCGACAGCACTAGCTAAACCACTCTCACCTCTAGTCAGGTGGCAGTATGAGCAGATAGAGAAGGAGTGCGGATTACTCACTAGCCATGCCACCGATCCAGATTGCCCTTGTGATACGGACACGGAGAATTGTATCCGAAAGCACCTATTGATTATTGAAGCACTAGCACAGGAGACTTACCCGATGGACATTAGCGACCAGGAGAAACAACGGATGGCTGACCTAGCTGACCAGGCTAGAGCCTGGCGAAAGCAGATCGAGCAATACACCATGAGCAGCAGCCCCCACGAGACGGATAATCCCTCACCACCGATCAGGACTGAACAACTGGCCGGAGGAGAGGGTGATGTCAGGCTTTACAAAGAAAAGGGGGAGTTTCACGCCGGCAGCTTTAGAACGATCAAGCCGGATGAGCAAACCATGGTCCTGGTAGGCTGCCCTATTGACCGGGCATCCTGGGAAAACCAGGAGTGCATCTGCCAGGCTACCGGTGAAAGGGGCTGCATGGAGCTGCACTCGATTACTGTTTTCAAAAATTAGGCCGAGAAAAAATCGCCGGCGGGCCGGGGGCCGGGGCCACCGGCTGCCGAGCCAGGCGTAGGTCCCATGCCCCCGGGCCAGCTGGCCCCTCAACACGCACCAGAATTGAAATCCAGGCGTCTTGAAGCTCTTTTGAGTGGTTTACTACCTGTGAAGGCACTCCTGGGGCCCTGGGGACTAACTCGCTCACCGGTCCGGGACCGGTGTTTTTGTGCCTGGTGATAACTAGTTTTTCGTCATTGTCTGGTAAAAATAGTTCACAAATCTATGTCCTGCCACGCCTGGGTTAGCTTGGTGCCCCCAAGCGAATTCGAATCGCTGTTACCGGCTTGAAAGGCTCAGCCGTAGGCGTGAGACCCCCCGAAAAGTTGTAAACAGCAGACTTGTTGGTTACAACTTTCTCCCCAGGTGTGTTCTACTTTTCTATATTTGCCTGCCAGTGAATTTGTGCTGTGAACAACTTTCTGAGAAAATGATGGTAAGGAGGTGATGATGGACACACAAGAGTTAGAGACCAGGTTTCTCAAGGACTGTGAGGAGCGGGGGCTGTCACCGGAAACCCGGCGGACTTACCACAGTTTCCTCCGGCACTTCGTTGACGAGCACCCCGAGCTCCCCACCGACACCAGGATTATAGAGGCTTTTCTCAAAAAGCGCAAGGAGACCCCAGCCCACCGTGGCCCGGTGCATAGAAAACTCCAGGCCTTCTACTCTTACCTGGTAAGAGCCGGTATCCTGGAAAAGTCTCCGGTGCCGGCCAGGGGGCCGATGGGCAGACCCCGGAAGTTCAAGCCGGGCGCCACCACCGGTAACCCATTACCCGGCCTAGCCGGTGAGAAAGTGGTTCAGGGGGGGAATTCCGTATCAACCTCCATGTCTATCTCCACGGAACAGGCCGTAAAGTGGTTTACAACTTCACGACGGAACATCGGCCTTAAGGAAGGGACCTTTGATGTTTACCGCTCTGTCTTTACTCCGTTTGCCCGGATGTATCCCGAGCTGCCCTTTACTCCGGAGCCGATCGAGGCGTTTCTCAACGATGTAAAGGGCTCATACGAGACAAAGCACAAAAACTTCCGCACCCTCCGGGCCCTCTACCACTTCCTCGAGGAGAGGAAGAATATCGCCTACCCGATGAAATCTATCCACATGCCCGCCCCCAGGGAGAAGGTAAGGGACAAGCTGACCCTGGACCAGATGAAACAGCTCTTTGAGCTGGACATGGAACCGCAGACCCGGGCACTACTGCTGCTGATCAGCGATATAGGCCTGCGGTCCGGCGCCATCATTAAGCTAGAGGCCGAGGATATTCGCCCGGGCTATGTCAAGCTCCATGAAAAGACCGGCGATGTTGAGGTCCCGATCTCCAAGGAGACCGAGGAGCTGCTGCGGATGCTTTCCCCCTCCGGCCTGCTATTCCGGACGCCCAGGGGCCCGATGAACAAGATGCACCTCTACCGGACAATTCGCCGGCTCCTGGAGAGGATCGGGGTAACCAGGGGGCACCTTGGACCCCACACGCTTCGTCACTCCTTTGCCAGCCAGTATCTTGAGCAGGGGGGAGACTTAATGAGCCTCTCGCAAATCCTGGGGCATAAAAGGGTATCAACCACTCAGATCTATGCTCGCATGGCCCCGGAAGGCTTGAAGAAGCGACACGACCAGGCCAGCCCGGCCAAGCAGATCGTCAACGATGGCAGCCTGTATTATTGCCGGTGTAACCAGTGTGGCCAGCACTTTGCCATCACGCCCGGCAGCATGGCCACCAGCGAGTGCTCATTCTGCCACCAGGTAGGGAGCTGGTATCTGGTAAAGACCATCACCCCGGAGCAATTAGCCGAGCTGCAGGAGAAGGGATCATCCCCACAAGTTATCGAAAAGTTATCGAAAGGGGGCGCCAAATGAAAGTGATCACGCTGCAACGGCCGGCCGTGTGCGCCGATTGTGGGGCCGAGTTGCCGGCCGGGACCAAGGCCCGGTATTACTCAGCCGACAGGATCTATTGCGAGTCGCATGACGAACCGGCAGCCGGGGAGACGGCAGCCAAGCCGGCACGGCCCCCAGGACCTAAAACAAGCCCCCTTTTCCCGGACGACAGCCCGGATACCTGGATCCAATTCCTTGAGGAAGTCCAGGAAGCATTAACGAACCTTATAGGGAGACTAAGGGGGAAGCGATGAAAAACAGGAATGGTAGGACCCGGATCGAGTTCACTACCCAGGAGCTCGAGGCGATACATAATCTTGTCTGTGATAGGCTCAGGGGTGAGGTAACCTCCAAGCTGAAGGATGAAACCCTGGGTGGGATAGTGATGAAGGTGGGCCGGGCCAGTAATCGAATTAAAGCCCATGGGGTTACAGCTTAACTCTAAAAAGGGACTGGGGGCAAACTGCCAGGCACCGACCAGGGTCCCGGATCACCGGTGGATATCGCCACAATTTGGACATTTGACTAGCTGGGCTCGGGCTCTGGCTCAGGCTCCGGTTCCGGCTCGGGTTCAGGTTCAGGTTCCGCCTCCGGCTCCGATGTTGTCGCTGTCTCCGCCTCCCTTCCCTTTTCCTCTCCCCCCTCCGGCGGTGCCAGCTCCACCACCTCCGCCTCCGGCTCATGCTGATATGGACTAACCGGGTGAAGTCTCAGGGTAACATTTCCCGTCAGCTTGTGGACCTTCTCAAGGTGGCCCTCGAGAGATTTAACCAGGATAAGCTGACCGCATACTGGACAATTTAACCTTGCTTTAAGCATCTTAGCCTCCTTTCTTCTTTTGGTTTCTCCCCAGGGGGATCCAGGGCGTCAGGTCCAGCCCCAGGTAGGCGCCAACTATGATAAGCAGGATTACCCCTACCGTGCTATCAATACCCTTGACGAGCAGGATAACCCCGCCGACCACGCAAGCCAGCACCACCAGACCGGTCATTAGTGCCTGAATTGCTTTGGCACTCACGGCTTAAACCCCTTTCCCCTAAAATCAAAGCCCCTGACCCTGCCCATCGCTTGAGGAGCTGCTGGCAGTTCGTAGGTGTATCGGTAGGCAGCATCCCAAGGCTGAGCTTCCCACACATCATCTTGATAATTTGTGTAGTGTTCATTTGGCTTAACATCTGAACCCTTGGAATAAAAGC
>JABUBN010000305.1_pt1 | contig 14276 bp, 12 predicted proteins | sample 7240341 | NCBI WGS metagenome assembly JABUBN01 (sample SAMN07256345, study PRJNA390944) | subsurface metagenome | isolation source: Methane hydrate marine sediment | place: Pacific Ocean: Eastern North Pacific, ODP site | reverse complement strand
GTTGCTAAAGTTGAGAAAATTGTTAATCAGCTTGAAGCCAGAACTTCAGAGTTCATGGATCTGTTAAACGAGCCGGTTAGCTAATTCTGAATCGAAAAATTTCAAAATATGGCATTAAGATCCAGAAATAAAATAAGCGCTGCTTTTAGTATGTCGGGAATGACAGATATTGTTTTTCTGTTACTCATTTTTTTCATGATCACTTCAACCCTTATACATCCTACTGCACTGAAACTTCTGCTTCCTAAAAGCAGTCATCAAACATCTGCTAAACCGCTTACTACCGTATCAATAACACGCGACTTACAGTTTTACGTTGAAGACCAACCGGTTGATTTAAATGATTTGGAACGGGTTTTGCAGGAAATAATCGGAAATAACCCGGAGGTTTATGTTTCAATACATGCTGATAAATCTGTTGATATAGAATATGTTGTAAAGGTACTAAACATTGCTAGTAATAATAATTATAAAGTTATTCTTGCAACAACACCTGAATAATTATGTCAGGTTTTATTATTAAACATAAAAGGGGAATTGCAGGTACCCTGATCTTTCATCTTGGGTTGGTTATCCTATTTATCTTTTCAGGCTTAATTACTCCTCTGCCATTACCCGAAGAAGAAGGGATTTTAATAAATTTTGGCACAAGCAATGAAGGAGAAGGATTTATTGAACCTTCCGCTACATTACAAACTCAGGCAGTTGAACAACAAAAACCAATACCTTCTGAGACGACAATTCAATCAGGGAAAACTGAAAAAGAAATTCTGACACAGGATATCGAAGAAGCCCCTGCTATTGAATCTAAAGCACTTGAGGAAGAACGGGAAAAAGAGGAAGAACTTGAAAGACAACGATTGGAAAAAATAGAGCGTGAAAGACTTGAAGAAATTGAGAGGCAACGACAAGAGGAATTGGAAAGACAAAGAATTATTGAAGAACAAAAACGGATTCAGGAAATCACTGACCGCACCAGGAATGCCCTTTCAAATAACCGCAACAACGCTGATAATGCTGCCACCGGCGAAGGTAAAACAACCGGACAGGGAAACCAGGGAAGCGAAACAGGATCAGTAAATTCAGATAATCATTCTTCAGGGATAAGTGGTCTGGGTGATAAAGGAATATCCTACAGTCTTGCAGGCCGCACGCCACAATCGTTGCCAAAACCGGAATATAACTACCAGGCTGAGGGCATTGTAGTTGTAGAGGTAACAGTAAACCGAAATGGCAATGTTACTAAAGCAACTGCTGGTGTAAAAGGCTCAACCACCCTTGATAATAATCTTCTCAAAGCTGCACAAAAGGCAGCGCTTGCAGCAAAATTTGACAGGAAACCCAATGCCGCGGCATTTCAGAAAGGGACAATAACCTACCACTTCCTCCTTCAGTAGCAGGTAAGTAAGTTGAGTAGGTGAGTAGTTGAGTATTAGAACAACCCCGAAATATATTCAAACAGGCCCAGGAATTTTACCGATGCAAATATTATTACGATCAACAAAATATATCTGACAAATTTTACTCCCCAGTTTACAGCAAATTTAGCAGCAATAAAAGCTCCCGCCATATTTCCAACCGCAAGTATAAGACCAATTTTATAGTTAACCTGGTGGTTTATCATAAAAATTGCAAGAGCAAAAATTGTATATATCAGAACAATAAATATTTTTAAGGCATTGGCTTTTATCAGGTCAGCACCTGAACCAAGAACAAGGCCTGCAAGAAGGAAAAATCCTACACCTGCCTGGATAAATCCCCCGTAAATCCCAATAAAAAAAAAGATCACCATTTGCAATATGGTAGGCTTACCAATGATTTTACCAACCTGTCCTTTAATCCACTTGTCAGGTTTATAAAGTATAATAAAGAACATAAACAGTAATAGTCCGCCAATAGTCTTTCTCATTAATTCTTCATTAAATCCCACAGCTATTTGCGCACCAATAACAGAACCCAGAACTGCCGGAATGGCAAGCCGGTAACCTTCCTTAAACTCAAAAACCTTCTGTTTTTTGAAAGTACTGACACCCACAATATTTTGTAGCAATATTGCAATCCGGTTAGTACCATTGGCAATATTAGCAGGTAAACCAAGAAACATTAGCATTGGAAGCGTCAGAAGAGAACCACTTCCTGCCAAAGTATTTATAAATCCGGCAATAAAACCAACAAAAATTACAGCAAAATAAATATACCATTCCATATAATATCTTTTATTTTGTAACTATTCAGTGCTTTCGCTTCGACTGCGCTCAGCATAAAATGTTTGGAATGTCTACTCACCTTACTCAACTTTAGGTATGGTATAATTAAATTAGTCAATTTTGGGAAAAACATCTTCTACAGCTATCAAAAGGTTGTCAATCAGTGATTCATCTTTTATAACATAGTCTACAATTCCCTTCCTGGCAAGTTCAAGAACCACATCTCCTTTATCCTGGCCCGATAACATGATCACAGGAATATCCTCATTATATTCCCTGATCCTGGTAAATATTTCCATTCCTCCCATCACTTCTTCATCCTTCTTATAAAAAAGATAATCCAAAATGACCAGTTCAGGATTCCGGGACAGCTGCTCAAGGCATTCCTCTCCATAACTAAATGTAACAATACTCATTTCATCCCCATCTAATCTTTTTTGAACAAGATTTAGGATAAAAGCATCATCATCAACAACAAATACCAGTTTTTTTTCACTCATATCAACGAATTGAACCTTGATGTTAATAAGTTTAATCTTCCCAGCCTGCAAATAACGGATAAGTTCTCATTATATCATTCACTTTCCTTCTAACAACCGTTATAATATCTTCATTATCAATATTCATTATCACTTCATCAATCATATCAACAATAGAAAACATTTGGTCTTCTTTAAGTCCTCGTGTGGTAATAGCAGGCGTTCCTACTCTAAGTCCGGATGTCTTAAAAGGTGTTCGTGAATCAAAAGGTACCATGTTCTTATTAACCGTAATATCTGCTTTTTCTAACATATTTTCTACCTCTTTACCGGTAATTTCCGGAACTTTCGTCCGCAGATCGATAAGCATTGAATGGTTATCTGTCCCGCCTGAAATAACCTTATAACCTTTATCAACAAAAGCCTGTGCCATCATCTTTGCATTTTCCAAAACCTGTTTCTGGTATTCCTTAAACTCGGGAGTAAGTGCTTCAGCAAAAGAGACTGCTTTTGCAGCAATAATATGTTCAAGCGGACCACCCTGTGTACCCGGAAAAACACCGGAATTAAGGATGCCTGACATCTTTCTAATAACTCCTTTCTTTGTTGTCTTGCCCATTGGATTATCAAAATCTTTTCCCATGAGTATAACACCACCCCTGGGCCCCCGAAGTGTTTTATGGGTAGTAGATGTAACAATATGGGCAAACTCAAGCGGATTCTTTAAAAGACCTGCTGCAATCAGTCCTGCCGGATGAGCCATATCAATCATCAGCATAGCCTCGATCTTATCTGCAATATCCCGCATTCTTTGATAATCCCACTCACGCGAATAAGCTGATGCACCACCAACAATAAGCTTTGGTTTTTCCTGTATGGCAATCTCTTCCAATTTATCATAGTCAATCCTGCCGGTCTCCTCTTTAACACCATATGCAACAGGACGATATAGTAATCCTGATAAATTTACCGGCGACCCGTGAGTGAGATGTCCGCCGTGAGAAAGATCAAGACCAAGAATAGTATCTCCCGGTTTTAGTACTGCTAAATAAACTGCAGCATTTGCCTGTGCTCCGGAATGTGGTTGTACGTTTGCATACTCAGCATTAAATAATTCTTTAAGCCGGTCGATTGCTAACTGCTCCGATTGATCAACAACTTCACATCCACCATAATAACGCTTTCCCGGATATCCTTCAGCATACTTATTGGTCATCACCGATCCCATAGCTTCCAACACTTGTGGACTTACAAAATTTTCTGACGCAATAAGCTCAATACCATTTATTTGTCTTTGTCTCTCTTTTAACAGGAGATCGAATATTTGTCTATCTCTTTTCATAATAAATATATAGCCTGGAATTAAAAAACTTCTCAAAATTAACTTTTTACTCAGGAAATAAAAACTGTTTAACATCTATTCATTTTCCGGATGAATTCAATAATTCTTAAAATATTTTTTTTATTTCGAAATTCTGTATTATCTTGGCTTTGAATAACTCTTCATCACTAAAAAAAATATTATGGAAGAAAAAAATGAAAACATGGCTGAAGCTCCAACAGTAGATGCCACCGAACAAAAACCACAAGAGGAAGGCAGACCAACATTTCTGACCGTTCTGTGTATCTTAACTTTCATTGGAAGTGGATTATCCGCATTGTTTTTACTTATCGGACTCGTATTTACCGGAGCTGCATCCTCGATGCTCGGTAGCATACCCGGAATGGGTGATATGGTCGGATTTGGATCAGGTTATTTCATAGTTGTGCTTGTGCTTGCTCTAGCCTCACTTTACGGTGCAATTATGATGTGGAAGCTAAAGAAAATGGGATTTTATCTTTATTCCGGGGCTAATGTCATCGCTCTTTTTATACCTATGATTATGGCTTCCGGGAAATTTTCTGTTTTCGGACTTGTCATTACAGCATTGTTTATCATCCTCTACGGTTTAAATCTTAAGCATCTCAAGTAATTTTAGAGGGGAAAAAACTATTAAACACCGGGGTAGCCCGGTGTTTTTTTTAATCCTCCGATACCTGGATTAAAAGTTCCCTGTATGCTGTAAATATTTTTGATTTTGAAATAAACCCGATATATTTCCCATCCTCTGTAACAGGCAGGTTCCATGCACCTGTCTCTTCAAACCTCTTCATTACAATTTCCATTGTATCACCTATAGAAATTTGAACCGGTGGCAAAATCATAAGATCCCTGACATAAGTAGAATCATACATCCCGGAATTAAACATGATATCCCTGACATTATCAAGTAATACCACACCTTGTAAAAAACCTTCATCATCAACCACCGGGAATATATTCCTTTTTGAACTTGATATTTTCTTAACCAATTCACCCAATGTTTCTTCAGGATGAAGCTTTTGCAGGTCTTTTTCAATCTCTTTTTTCCATTTCATTAATCTTAGTACTGTACGATCTTTGTGATGGGTTATCAGTTCCCCCCTTCTTGCAAGTCGTTTAGTATATATTGAATGAGGTTCAAAATAAATAATTGTTATATATGAAAATGTAGAAGTAATAATAAGAGGGATTAATAATCCATAGCCGCCTGTAATTTCCGCTATCAGAAATATTGCTGTTAAAGGAGCATGCATAACTCCGGCCATAAGACCGGCCATACCAACAAGCGCAAAATTACTCTCTGAAACATTGATCCAGTTTAACCCATTAATGAGACGGGCAGTAAAAAAACCTGTTATCCCTCCCATAAATAAAGCAGGAGCAAAAATACCTCCAACTCCTCCCCCTCCGGTTGTTGCTGACATAGCAACCACTTTTAAGATCATAACTAAAGCCAGATAACCCAGTATCATCCAGTAATTATCATGGATAAAATAAAAGAGGCTGTTCTCAACCACTTCAGAAGTATTTCCAAGTAAAAGAGAAGTAATAACATCATAACCTTCACCAAACAAAGGAGGAAAAAGAAATATCAATAGTCCAAGAATGGTTCCTCCGATGAATAACCTGTGGTAAGGACTGTTAATATTCCCAAACCACGATTCAATTTTCATGCTTGCTTTTGTAAAATACAAAGAAACCAATCCTGAAACCACTCCTAAAAGAATAAAAAACGGGATATTTGTTAATTCAAATGGGTTCAATATTGTATATGAAAATAAAACTCCCGTTCCCATTAAGAAATAAGCTATGGTTGCACCTGTTACAGATGCAATAAGCAACGGAACAATAGAAGCAATAGTAAGATCTAGCATTAAGACTTCAAGTGTAAAAACCAATCCGGCAATGGGTGCTTTGAATATCCCTGCAATTGCTCCTGCAGCCCCACATCCAACTAATAATGTAACTGACTTATAATTTAACCTTAAAAACCTGCCTATTGATGAACCAATAGAAGCACCGGTTAAAACAATTGGGGCTTCCGCGCCTACCGATCCACCAAACCCGATAGTAAGTGTACTGGCAAGAATAGAGGAATAATTATTATGACTCTTGATAATACTGTTCTTTTTCGAGATAGCATATAAAATCCTGGCAACACCATGACTAATATTATCTTTTACAAAATACCTTACAAATAAAACAGTCAGAAAAATTCCAATTAAAGGATACAGCAAATACCAAAAACTTTCTGTCTCCACATCAAATCCTTTTGTTAAAAGAAGATGAGTATAATGAATGGTGTTTTTAAGCAATACAGCAGCAAGTCCGCTAAGAGCCCCGACAATAAAACTCAGGATATAATTAAACTGATTAGGGTTTAGATTATTAAGCCTCCTGGTAAGAAACCTCCGTATGATTCTTGCTTTTTTCATTCCTGCATAAATTGGCGTATTATTGTCCGGTATCTGGAAAAAACATTGGCTCTCGAAACGAAACCAATATATTTGCCGTCTTTATTTAGTACGGGCAGGTTATAATGAGGGGAAGTTTGAAATTTACGGGCAATATCTTCCATCGATTCATCAGGAGATACAGATGGTGTTGGCATAAACATAAGGTCACGGACATAAGTACTATCATAAAGTTCTGTCTTGAAAACAATATGCCTGATATCATTAACCCATACAATACCAAGTAAATGGTTATCCTTATCTATTACCGGAAATATATTCCTTTGTGATTTTGATATTACCTCAACCAGATCACCTAACGTTGCATCAGGTCCGACAGTATTAAAATTATCTTCAATGAGATCCTTAACACTCATCAGCGACAGAGCACCCTTATCTTTATCATGAGTAATTAACTCTCCACGTTTTGCAAGCTGTATGGTATAAACCGAGTTTGATTCAAAAAATTTAATTGTTGCGTATGAGATTGTAGCCGTAATCATCAATGGCATGAATAATGCATAACCATGAGTGATCTCCGCTATCAGGAAAATAGCAGTTAACGGTGCATGAATAACACCGGCTATCAAGCCTGCCATCCCCACAAGAACAAAATTAGCCTCATGGAGATCGATGCCAAACTGATTCAATACTTTAACAAATAAAAGCCCCGTACTTGCACCGAGAAACAGTGTTGGAGCAAACATTCCACCTACACCTCCACTACTGAAAGTAACAGAAGTAGCTATTGCTTTTAAAATAATTATCAAAAGAAGTACAACGAAAAATACCGGAATATTGTCTTTTAATCCAAAATATAAAGTATTATTAAAAAGATATCCATAATCTCCGTTCAGAGCATTATTAATACTCTCATAACCCTCACCGTATAGTGATGGAACAAGAAAAATCAATAATCCAAGGATAACACCACCAATAATAAGCTTGTTGTACCACATTTTTATTTTCTCAAACGTGGCAGTTACAAACATATAAACCCTTGTAAAATATACGGAAACCAATCCCGCGAACAATCCGAGTAAAATATAAAATGGTGTATCAACCAATTTAAAATTCTCAGTGAGTGTAAAAGCATAAACAGTATCCTGTCCAAGGAAAAGATATGATGTTAAGGCAGCAGTTACTGAAGATATTAACAAGGGAACAATTGATGACATGGAAAGATTAAGCATTATAACTTCAAGTGTAAAAACTATTCCGGCAATGGGGGCTTTAAATATAGCCGACATTGCTCCTGCCGAAGCACAGCCTAACATTAAAACTACCTGGCTATAATTAAGTCTTAACAATTTACCAAGATTTGAACCAATAGCGGCACCTGTTGCAACAGTTGGTCCTTCAAGACCTACTGATCCTCCAAAACCAACGGTCAGTGCACTGGTGATAATAGACGAAAACAGATTATGAGAACGAAGAATCCCGTTCTCCTTTGAAATTGCATGCAAAACAATAGGAATCCCGTGTCCTACACGCCTTTTAAGTATAAATTTAACAAAGAGAACTACGATAAGAATACCAATTGCCGGGAAAACAATATAGAGATAGTTAAAACCTTCACTTGAAAATCCCGCGGTTAGCATTTTCCTGACTATACGTACAGCATTTTTAATGATCACAGCAGCAAACCCGGAAGCAATTCCCACGATCACACTTAAAATCAAAATAAATTGCCGGTCGCCTATATGCCTGGACCGCCATCTGAAAAGTTTTGTTATTAACTTCATTTTTCTCATAGAAACAACAAATATAACATATAGCTGTAAAAACAAGAAAATAGTAAATAGTATTTTTTCTTAAGTTTGTTACAATATTATTGATAAAAAAAATGAAGAGAAAATTCCTTACATACTTTGTTTTTTTTCACCTGGCTACATTTTGGGTTGCTGCACAGAGCGATCTTCCGGAAAGCCCTGATCTAAAAAGAGTGACAGTTGATCCGGCTACAGGACATGCATGGATATTTTGGTCTCTCAGTCCTTCATCAGGGGTAAGAGCTTATAATATTTATAGATCATACGAGTGGGGGGATGATCTTATTACCATAGTAAAAGATTCAACCGCCACCAGCTATGAAAATACCTTTTCCAATGCTGATCGTTTCTCTGAATCATATGTAATTGCAGCAAACCTTGATACTATAAGAACTGGAGACGAAAGAATAAGTAAGACTACTAAAAAACATACCACAATCTTCACCACTCTTCAATTCGATTCCTGCCGTGCAGAACTTAACTTATCATGGACACCTTACATTGGCTGGGCAGACAGCTTAGAATATTATAATATTTTTCGAAACACAGATGGAGGTTCTTTTTCCATTATCGATTCCCTGCCTCCTGAATCAATTTCTTTTGCAGATACTACAATTGAAGCATATTTTAATTACTGTTATTATATTCAGGCAAATCATAAAAACGGTTTAACCTCCACTTCCAACAAAGTATGCAAGTACACACAAATGCCACGGATCCCCGGTTTTATTAATGCAGACTATGCCACTGTCAACCCTGAAAACGATGAAATATCTCTGTCACTTACTATCGATCCGGCATCTGAAATTTATCATTATAAACTTTTGAGAACAGATAATCTAAATGGAATGTATGACACCATTGCTGATTTTGCAGATCACCATTCAGAAAAACTTACTTATGCTGATAAGCCGGAAGATATGTTATCACCATTTTATTATAAGTTGGCAGCAATTAACGCGTGTAACCGGATTATTGTAAAGTCGAACATAACAAGCACAATGATACTTACAGTAAATAATGAAGATGCCTTAAACTACCTGACATGGACTCAAAATATCGGATGGAAAGGAGGAGTTGGAAAATATGAAGTTTACAGAAAAACATTGATAAACCCATCTGAACTTATTGTCACAGTTGATGCCGGTGATACTTGTTATACAGATGATGTTGAACTTAACAACTTGATTTATAACGTAGATGATTCGAGGTTTTGTTATTTTATTAAGGCAGTTGAGGGACAAGACAATCCACACGGTATCAGGGGAATTAGCACAACCGCGGTTAACTGTGTCGTATTACAATCAAATATCTTCATCCCCAATGCTTTTACTCCAAATGGGGATGGGAAAAATGAAACCTGGTTTCCAAAACTATCCTTCACTCCAAAAACATACCATCTTGTAATAAAAAACCGGTGGGGAAACATTATTTTTGAAAGCAAAGATCCATATGAAAGTTGGGACGGATCTTACATAGGAGGAGCAATAGTACAGGAGGGAACCTACCTGTATTTCCTGAGAATTACTACCGGAGAAGGAAAAGAAATTTTAAGAAAAGGATTCATAAATGTTATTTTTCCATAATCACCTCATTTCTTCATCACCTCATTTCCTCATCATTTTTCAGATAAACTTGTATTAACAATGTAAAAATCACTAATTTTGTTATCTGTATCAGGAGATAAAATGGTTAAGAAATCAATTTTTACAAAAGCGGAAGAAGAACTTATCGAGGAGAGATTCAAGGATCTTTTGGCTAACTGCAAAAAGTGCAAAAGAACAGGTGACAGGGAGATGGTAATAAAAGCATTTACGATTGCCAGGGAAGCTCATAAGAGTATGCGCAGAAAATCGGGAGAACCTTATATACTTCATCCTATTGCCGTTGCCAAAATTGTTACCACTGAAATCGGTCTTGGCCCAAGATCGATTGCCTGTGCATTACTTCATGATGTGGTTGAGGATACTGATCTTACACTGGAAGATATAAGATACAACTTCAACGATAGAATTGCATCGGTAATTGATGGTCTCACTAAGATATCAGGAATTTTTAATAACAAATCATCCATGCAGGCTGAGAACTTCAGAAAAATGTTACTTACCCTTTCGGATGATGTCAGAGTGATACTTATCAAACTGGGTGACAGACTGCATAATATGAGGACTCTCGATTCTTTGCCACCGAATAAACAAGTTAAGATCGCCGGCGAAACCATTTATTTATATGCACCTCTTGCACACCGGCTTGGGCTTTATGCAATTAAAACAGAGATGGAAGATCTGAGTCTGAAGTACAGACACCCTAAATTTTATGATGACATTGCAGTAAAAATTAAATCTAATGAACAAAAGCGTCTGACTGAGATAAACCGGTTTGCACTTCCAATAATAAATAAACTGGAAAAAGAAAAGATAAAATTTGATATAAACGGCAGACCAAAATCCATTGCCTCGATATGGAACAAAATGAATAATAAAAATGTTCCTTTCGAAGAGGTATATGATCTGTTAGCTATCAGGATAATTTTCGAACCTTCTAATGACATACCCGAGAAAACTCAATGCTGGAATATCTATTCAATTATTACTGATACTTATATGCCTAAACCAGATCGTATCCGTGATTGGTTAAGTACGCCAAAAGCTAACGGATACGAGGCATTACATCTAACTGTAATGGGACCACACGGCAAATGGGCTGAGATCCAAATCCGGTCAAGAAGAATGGATGAAATTGCCGAAAGGGGATTTGCAGCTCATTGGAAATATAAAGGCGATAGTTCCCAGGAAGGTGAATTGGATAAATGGCTCAAAAAGATCAGGGGAATGCTTGAAGATCCGAATTCAAATGCCCTGGAATTTCTCGATGATTTTAAAATGAATCTTTTCGCATCTGAAATAATGGTATTTACTCCTAAAGGTCATATCAAAACACTACCTACAGGTACTTCTGCTCTCGACTTTGCTTATGAGATACACTCCGAAATAGGAAACCATGCTATTGGTGCTAAAGTTAATTATAAACTTGTCCCAATTAGTTACACATTGCAAAGTGGCGACCAGGTTGAGATATTGTCTTCTGATAAAAAGCATCCTGAAAGGAATTGGCTGGATTATGTTATAACGGCAAAAGCAAAATCCAGTATTAAAAATTACCTAAAAGCTGAAACAAAAGACAGGATAACTAAAGGGAAAAATATTCTGGAAAAGAAATTGAAAGATATAAACCTTCGCCCAAATTCAACGATCTTTAAAAAACTACTGCCGGCTTACGAAGTTTTATATAAAGATGAACTCTATAGCAAAATTGGGATGGGATTAATAGATCTCGAAAATATCGAAATCATTCTTAAACCAAAATCAAGAAACAAACTGGTAAAATATTGGCAACTGCAATTTGGAAAATCTTCTAAAGCAAAGGGGGGAAATAAGAAAGAAAAAAAATCAGGAACAGGAAAATTTGATCTTAAGTCTCCATACATTCTTCGCGAAAATATTGATAAATCCCGTCAACCTTATATAATAGCTGAATGCTGTAATCCAATTCCCGGTGATGATGTTATTGGATATAAGCCGCCTAAAAAAGAACTGGTGATTCATAAAGCTAACTGCCCAAATGCAATAAAACTTTTATCAAGTAAAGCCAACCATGTTGTTTCAGCCAAATGGACAACACACAAACTTCTCTCTTTCCTTGCAAGAATAAATATAGCGGGAATTGACAGAGTAGGAATGATAAATGAAATAACCGGAATTATTTCCAAAGACCTTAGTACTAATATCCAATCACTAAATGTCAATGTTAATGACGGGATTTTTAAAGGTGTAGTTAACCTTTATGTTCACAATACCAGCGATCTTAATACCCTTTTACTGAACATTTCCAAAATAAAAGGAATCGAATCAGTTCACAGAATGGAAACTATTAAGGAATAAATAAATTGTAACTTATTTATATAATCTGTACTTTTAGTTGTTTTCAAAATCCTTATTTATTATGAGTGATAAAATCAGAAACGATGTAAAACAAATTTTTACAAAATATCTTGAAGAAAATGAGCACCGAAAAACACCTGAAAGATATGCTATCCTTGACGAAATTTATTCAGTAAACAAACATTTCGACGTTGAGTCTCTTTATACTCATATGAAAGAAAATGATTATAAGGTTAGTCGCGCTACAATTTATAATACAATAGAGATACTTCTAAAATGTGATCTTGTAATAAAACATCAGTTTGGTAAAAATATTGCCCAATTCGAAAGAGCTTTTCGTATCGGACAGCATGACCATCTTATTGATGCTAAAACAGGTAAAATAACTGAATTTTGCGATCCGCGTATACATGAAATAATAAAGACTGCATGTGAATTATACAATTTCGAACCACAACATCACTCTTTATATATTTATGGTGTAAATAAGGACAAGAAGAAATAATAGTTAAAAGTTATAAAGTAATAAAGTAAAAAGTAAGCATGGGTCTTTACAAACTTTCAACTTTCCACTCTTCTATTTGATGTTTTATTAGTTCCTGTTTCCTGAAAAATATTTGTACATTGTGTGGCTTTATTAAAGCCAATAATTGTGATTTTGTTCTAACAGTTGAATCAATAAATAATTAATCATTCATGAAACTTGATGTATTATTAGGTCTCCAGTGGGGAGATGAAGGCAAGGGTAAAATCGTTGATGTACTGTCTCCTGAATATGATATTATTGCCCGCTTCCAGGGTGGCCCCAATGCAGGTCATACTCTTGAGATAGGCAAAATCAAACATATACTTCACAATATCCCTTCCGGTATTTTCCATAAGGAGAAGATAAATATTATTGGTAACGGTGTAGTACTCGATCCGGTTATTTTCCAGGCAGAAGTTGAATCATTGAAAAAACTTGGCGTTGACGTCAAACAAAACCTTCTTATCTCAAAAAAGGCACACCTGATATTGCCAACCCACAGAATTCTTGATGCAGCATCTGAAGCAGCAAAAGGAAAATCAAAGATTGGGTCAACCCTGAAAGGTATCGGTCCTACCTATATGGATAAAACCGGGCGTAACGGATTGAGGGTTGGAGATATTTTCAAGGGTTTCAAGGAAAAATATTCAGCCCTGCGAAAAAAACATGAAGGACTCCTGAAATTATATACGTATGAATACGAGCTTGATGAGATTGAAAAAAAATGGTTTGAATGTATCGAACTTCTTAAAGAATTTAATATAGTTGATTCTGAACATCTTGTGAACAAGTTAATCAAAAATGGCAAATCTATCCTTGCCGAAGGAGCCCAGGGAACCCTCCTTGATATTGAATTCGGATCATATCCTTTCGTAACATCATCTAATACTATTTGTGCCGGAGCATGCACTGGATTGGGTGTTTCGCCTCAAACTATCGGTGAAGTATTCGGTATATTCAAAGCATATTGTACACGGGTCGGTAGTGGTCCGTTTCCAACCGAACTAACTAATAAAACAGGTGAAAAATTGAGAAAAAAAGGTGCTGAATTCGGTGCTACAACAGGTCGTCCAAGAAGATGCGGATGGGTTGACCTGGTAGCCCTTAAGTATTCTATAATGCTCAACGGAGTTACACAGCTTATTATGACCAAAGCCGATGTTTTGTCAGATTTTGAGACAATAAAAGTTTCAACAGCTTACAGGATAAATGGAAAAAATGTTTATGATTTCCCCTTCGAAACAGATAATGATATTGAACCTGTTTATACTGAATTGCCAGGTTGGAAAAAAGACATCTCAAATATCACAAACCCCAGTGAATTCCCAATGGAACTGACAAATTATATCTCTTATCTGGAAAAGGAACTTAATGTACCGGTTAGTTATGTTTCAGTTGGACCGAAACGAAATCAGATCGTTAAACTTTAAGTTTTTTGTAAATTTAAGAATAAAAAAAATATTAAAATTTACTTCCAATGGCTACAAAAATTGATTTGGCAAAGTATGCACGTGATTGTCTGCAAAAAAGGGGAG
>JABUBN010000304.1_pt1 | contig 14279 bp, 14 predicted proteins | sample 7240341 | NCBI WGS metagenome assembly JABUBN01 (sample SAMN07256345, study PRJNA390944) | subsurface metagenome | isolation source: Methane hydrate marine sediment | place: Pacific Ocean: Eastern North Pacific, ODP site | reverse complement strand
TCATTACTAAAAGAGAGAAATTTAGCAGATAAAGCTGTGATTTTACAATTAAATTCTTGATACATACATTTCTTTTTTCCTATACTCTCAATTTTTCTCCAAATTTTTTTAATATAGCTTATTCTTTTAAAATATTTCAAAAATAATGAAATTTGATCGCGTTCGATTAATGGATCATGGCTTTTTGTTGTTAAATTTATAAAAACTTTTTTTCTATTTAAATATAAATTTTTTAGAACACATAATATACATTTTCCATTTTGAAATAGAGTCTCTAGTGCCCCTGAACACTCAGAACAATCAATAACTAAAATTTTCTCTTCTTTGCTGCTTAAAGTCTCTTTTACTTGTATATGACTTAAATTTTCAAATTTTAATGTCATCTATCTATATTTTTTATAACATAAATTTAAAAAGCCCTTTTTTTAATTTATGGGATTTAAATGTTATGAGTGAATGCAAAACTTTTTTTATTTTAAATAATTTAGAGTTTTAAAGTCATAAGTGATTACATATGGGTCACCGCAAAAAACATGCTCCAAGACACGGTTCATTAGCGTTTCTTCCTAGAAAAAGAGCCACATCTGCTAAAGGTAGGGTAAGACACTGGTTAGATACATCCAAAAATGTTATATTTTTAGGGTTTGCTGGTTTCAAAGCAGGTATGACTCATATTACATATATTGAAGATCAAAAAAATAGTCCTTATTATGGAAAAGAATTGATGAAACCAGTTACTGTTATTGAAGTTCCTCCTTTAATCCTCATTGGAATTAGAATTTATAATGAAGATGAGTATGGAAAATATATTGAGGGAGATATTTTTTCTACTGAATTAAATAATTATCTTAATCGCAAAATTAACATTCCGAATTTCGAAAAATACAATTATGATGAAATTAAAAAAAAACTCTCTAAAGCCTTAAATAATACAAGTGATATTAGAGGGATTTTTCAAACTCAACCACATCTTACATCTTTACCAAGAAAAAAGCCCGATATTATTGAAATTAAGTTGAACTCTATTGGATCCCCAATAGATGAATTTAATTTTGCTTTAGAGCATCTAGGTAAAGAAATTAAGGCACGGGATGTTTTAATTGAAGGCGAATTAGTCGATATGTTAGCTGTTACAAAAGGAAAAGGATTTCAAGGACCCGTTAAAAGATATGGCGATTATACAGTTCCGCGCCCTGGGCAAATGGGTTATCATCAAAGAACGGAATATCATAAAAGAATTATGGTCATTGGAGAAAATGAAGAAGAAATAAACCCTAAGGGCGGTTTTATTAGATATGGCAAAGTTAACGGCGATTATCTTCTTGTGTTAGGGTCCATACCGGGACCAAAAAATCGGTTAATTAGGATAAGAAAAACAATAAGACCAGTAAAATCGTTTATGGTTAAATCACCAGAAATAACATTTATTAGTAGAGAAAGTCAACAAAGAAAATAGTGATTTTATGGAGAAAGTTAATGTTTATGATTTAGATGGTAAAAAAAAAAATTTAGTTGACATGCCAAGAATATTTAGTATAAAACCTAGAAAAGATCTAATTCGTAAAGCAAGTGAAATTTCTTTCAGTAAAAATAAACAAGTTCAAGGTAGAAATAAGAGAGCAGGGTTAAGAAATACAGCTAAGGGTTGGGGCACAGGACATGGAATTTCAAGAGCTCCACGAATAAAAGGTTCAGGATTTCCCACAGCTCGGAATGTTGGGAGGGTTCCTTTTGCAAAAGGCGGAAGAAGGGCACACCCTATTAAAACAGAAAAAATTGTTAAGAAAAAAATAAATAAAAAGGTAAACAAATTATCATTAATTTCCGCGATTTCTGCTTCTGGCGATTTAGATTGGGTTAAAAATCGAGGTCATCTCATTAACAAAGTCCCAGAAATACCATTAGTAATTGATGATAAAATTCAAACTGTTAAAAAAACGAAATTAATGTATTCAATCCTCTCTGAATTAGGTTTGGAAGATGAACTGGTTAAGGTAAAAGAAGGCAAAAAAATTAGAGCCGGAAAAGGGAAAAGAAGAGGACGTAAATACAAAAATAAAAAAAGCATTTTAGTTGTTATAAAAGACGATTTCGGAATAGTAAAGGCTTCAAGAAATATTCCGGGAGTGGATGTTATTAAGTTTGAAAATTTGTCAATCGCCAATTTAGCACCAGGAGGGCTGTCAGGACGATTAATTCTATGGGCTCAATCTGCTTTTAATGATTTAAAGAATTATGAGGCGTTAATTTAAAATGGAAAGATATTATAAAATTATTCAAAGACCTTTAATAACAGAAATGACATTTGATCTAATTGAGAGAGAAAATAAATTGGTTTTTATTGTTCATAAAAGAGCTAATAAAAGTCAAATTAAACAAGCTATAGAAAAAATTCATAATGTAAAAGTGATTAAGGTTAATACAATAATTACTCCTCGAGGAGAAAAAAAAGCCTTAATTAAACTACGCTCAGATTATTCTGCTCAAGATATTGCTATTGATTTAGGAATTTTTTAATGCATTTTCATTTTTCAAAACTGAAAAATTGAGTTTTACAAAATCCATATAGTTCAAAGTTTTTAGATTCTCCAAGAACTTTATTTTATTAACATCTAGTAACTTTTTATACTCATCCTGATTTAAAATTAAAATAATTATAAAGTATCTTGAATAGAATTTTTCTAAAAGTCTCAAAATATCTTCGCGATGAAAATCTTTAAAAATTAAAAATAGAATTTTATCTTCAATCAATAAAAGATTTCGATTCAATCTGTGAAAATTAATTTGATTCAATTGCAAAGCCTTTTCAAACTGATTATTGAACTTTGATAACTTTTGATAATTGAATTGGCTTAAAGATAAAAATAGATTAACTCCGTTTTCTAAATTGTAATAAATCTCAGAAATGTTAGTCCTCCATAATATACAGTAAAGGAGTTTCAAATTTAATTCTACATTTTTAAATAGTTCACAATTAAACAGAGAATTAACTTCCTTTTCGATGTCCAGTGAATGATTATTTTGTTCATATTTGATGTCGATAAAATAAGTGTGATATATGAGCTCTTCTTTGTTATTAACCTTTATATTAAAGATCAAAAATCCTTTCCGGTTAAAATTATTGAGTAATTTTAGTAAATTATGCAAAGAAACGCTTTTATTTTCAATAAAAGGGCAATTTATTTGATAAAAACGTAAAAACTGCAAATCTTCATCATGTTTTAATATTAAAGAATCTCCTAATTTCATAGTGTTAATATCTACATTAATCTTATTTGAAATAACATGTAAAAATTGTCTTTTTAAATAACGATTTTTCAAAAACTTAGCAGATTTATCGCATTCACTTATTTGTTGACAAATTAAACTAAAAAATTTTACAATTCTATTTTTATCATTACCAATAAAATTTAATAAAATTAATTTTCTTCTTTTTTTAGGGATATTAATCTGAATTGAATAATAAAGCAGAAACCTTTTTTTAAGGAAATCATTAAGAATTGGAATTATTTTTAGTAGATTATTAGTCTCTATAATTGAAAAAGCTACTAATCTTTTATTTTTGTTTAAACTTTTATAATAAATTAATTGATTCTCAATTAAAAAGGAGAGTAATTTGAACTTGCCTTTTTTAACCATATCACAAAATTTCTTTGTTGAAATTATAAAAACTTAGCATTTTTTTACAGATTCTAATTTAAAGAGAGATTTTAATAACTTTTAAGTTCAGAAAAAGTAAAAAAATATTATAAGTATTATATAAAACTAGACTAGGTTAAATCATTTTTTTTAAAATAATCAATTAAACATCAAGAAGCGTTATTTAAATGTTAGAGCAAATCTTATATTTTATTAATAACCTAAATCCTGAGGTTGCTGTTCAAGCGCCATCAAGGATTAATCTAATAAATCCCTTAGATGCGGTAGAGGGGGATTTCTGGATGCCATCTGTAGCAATTAATGGCGTAAACAATCCATTATCAGCATTTGTTTATATAAAAAGTAGGGTAGATTCTAGCTTTGTAAGATTATATTCAATTAAAAATATATCAGATAATATTATTGTTCAAATTGAGAAAGAAGAAGTAATTTCAAAACAAGTTATAGAGTTTAAAAAAAAATTTAATGAAGATTTTAAACTCTTTTATGCTAGCGTTTATAGATTTATTAAAACATGCTCTGTGTTTTTGGAGAAATTTAAGAATAATAATTTTGAAATTGGTATAATAACTACTATCCCTCGCCAAAGTGGGCTTGGCGGGAGTGCAGCAATAATAATCGCTATTTTATATGGTTTTGCAAAATATTTTGGATTATATAAAAATTTAACATGCATAAATAAAGAGGATTTTCCAATAAATAGAGATACCATTGCAGAAATGGCAACTAAAGTTGAAGATGACGATTTAAAAATAACTGCGGGATATGGAGATCGCTATGTAATAGCTAGGGGAGGGCTAAGTTTTTGTTCTTATTATGGAAAATTGCATCATAAAGAGCTTTCAATGGAACCTTTAGCAATTTATGATAGAATTGATTTATCATATGATATTAAAAGTCTACCAATTATCATTTGTTTTTCTGGGGTATCGCATGAAAGTGGAAGCGTTCATGAGAAATTAAGAAAAGCGTATTTACATAAAGACCCAAAAATTTTAAATTGTTATTTAAAACTAGCAGAAATTTCTTGGAAATCCCGTTTTGCGATAATGAAACAAGATTGGAATTTGTTAGGAAACTATTTTAGAGAAAATACAGCCATCATGAATGACATAATGAGATATGTTGGGTTTATCCATGGAATTGGATTAGCTAATAATATTTTAATAAGTTTAATTGAAGATCATCTCGATGTTTATGCTGCAAAATTAACAGGTGCGGGAGGGGGAGGATCTGTATTTGCTTTAGTAAACCCAGAGAAAATCGATAAAGTCCTACATGATTGGAAGTATAATTTAAATGATATAATAAATGATAAAGAAGCTTTCCTCTCACATTTCCCTTTGTATCCTTTAGAAATAAGACAAAAGTTAAAGAAAGCTCAATTTTTTAGAATAAAAATAGTTTCTGGAGTGAAAAAGTTATAATTTATCACTTATATAAATTAATTAATACTTGTTTGGAGATTTAAATTGAGTAAATACGAAAGATACAAAAAAAAGTCAGAAGAATACATTTATCCACATAAGCATTGTAAGAAGTGCGACCAAATTATTGAAGAAGGTATTACATATTGTTCTGATTGCTATATGAAGTTACAAGAAAAAAAGAAATGGTATAAGTGGAAAAGAAAAAAGAAAACTGAAGAATCTGATTAGATTAACATTTATTTTTTTCCTTATCTATGGTCTTCGTCGAGTATTTGATTTAATCTCTTTAAAAACCAAGTTTTATCAATCATCAATAAAAATGGTCCTAATCGGGGTCCAAACTTTTTCCCTAATAAGATTAGGTAAAATGCTTCAAACATTTTTCTTGGTGGAATCTCTTGCTCTTCTTTAGCTATTGTAAAAATCTTGTTTTGAATTGAATCAGCATCTAGATCATTATTGTGCACAAAATAAGATCTAAACAACATTAGACCTCCTAATTGGTCTTCACTTAAGTTTTTAATGAGATCGTTATCTATTGTTTCGGGAATCGTAAAAATGTCAATTTTACTCGATATATTTCTTTTAACCTTGTCATCTTTTATACTCCCAATGAATTTTTTAACTTCATTAATCCAATTTTCCGTTCTTTTTAAAAGGAATTTAAATTCGTCTATCGAAATAATATTTTGACTTTTCTTATCTCTTAAAGATGATATTCCCTTTTCATATAATTTTTCTAAACTCAATATATTTTGCATTTGGGAAAGAAAAATTAAGAGTTTTAATGGTATTCTGATTGGTTTTGTATCAAGAATATCATTAACTCTGGTTAATGGATAGAGAAATTTATAAAAATTAAACTCTTCCTCAGATTCGGGTTGTTCGAGAGAATAAAATATATTTTCCATTTTTTCGTAATAATCGTAATATTGAGGAATCTCTTCAATTCTTAAAGATATATGCTTCATAGGGTTTGTTCTTAAGATTAACATTCTATAAAGTTCTGGATCTGCTAATTCTAAATATTTTTGTGGAGTAAAAACTATACCCTTTGAAGTTTTCATATCTTGTTTCCCTAATCTTAACCATTCATAGGGGAGTTTTATTGGACCTTCATATTTAAAAACTTTTTGGCATATTTCTAACCCGGTATCGTATGCGCCTCCTTTTACGCTATGGTCTTTTCCCGCTGGTTCACAAGTAGCTTTAAATAGCGCCCATTTAGCAGGCCAATCGATACGCCAATTTAATTTTAGTTTACCACTATAAATGGATACTCTTCCCTTATAGCCACATGCAGGACATTCATATAAGACCTCTTGTTCTTTACTTAAATATTTTATTGCCCTATTAGGCTGTATTGTGCCATCTTTGGCGCGATCCTGTATTCTTTCACATTTATCGCAAATTGCCATTATAGGTATCCATGATTTTTGCGTTTCTTTGAATAATTTTTTCCGTTCATCATCTAAAGTAGGTAGAATGTATTTTTTTAATATCTCCTTAATTTGGTTTGTATTATCTAGAGAAATCTTTATTTTTTCTTGCATTTCTTTTTTTTGGTACAATCTATAAGTCCATATGATTTCATTTTTTATGCCAAAATACTTAAAGGTAGAAATTAATTCATTTCCAAAATGTGTTCCATAACTCTCACATCCACAATTTTCAAAAGGACAGGGTATTAAAGCAAAGGGTTTTCCTAAATACTCTTTCTGAAACGTTTTATCGATGTAATATGGAAACCTTTTAGCTGCGTCAAAATCATCCATAAAAAGATAGGAATTTATTTTAGAGCCCTTTTCTTCAAATACTCTTCTTAAAGCGTCGCAAATAATTATTTCTCTTAAAATTCCGATATGAACATGTCCTGAAGGTGTTTTTCCAGTAGACAGAGTTAATTCTGTTAAATTTCTTTCAGAAATTTTGTCCACTGTCTCTTCTAGCCAATGTACTAATAATTTATTTACCAAATTATTTCACTAATTAATTAAACCTAAGCCGAGTAAATGATAAAAATTATTTATCATTTATTATTTTAAAAAGTGGTGAAAAAGTTTTGAGAATCGCCGTACTTAATAAAGATCGCTGTAAACCTGATAAATGTAGCCCTTTTGGGGAAAAACCATGCATTAAATATTGTCCAAAGGTAAGAACAGGAGAAAAAACTATAGAATTAAGCCCGGAAGGGAAAAATGTAATAATAACAGAGAGCCTATGTACTGGGTGTGGAATTTGTATAATAAAATGTCCTTTTAATGCAATAAACATTGTTAATTTACCAGATCCATTAAAAAACCAAATGACTTATCGTTATGGCCCAGATCAATTTTCCTTATTTAGAATGGCCATTCCTAAGAAAGGAAAGGTACTGGGGTTAATAGGTCAAAATGGGATAGGGAAAAGTACTATGCTAAATATATTATCAGGAGAATTAAGGATGAATCTTGGTAGGTTTGAAGATGAGGTTCCAAGTGATGATTTTATAATTAATTACTTTAAAGGCTCAGAATTACAGCAGTATTTTAAAGAGTTGTTTACTAAAAAATCTAAGATTGTCCATAAACCTCAAAATATTACTCTTATACCTAAACATGTTTCCGGAAAAGTCTTTAATTTATTAAAAAAAAACGACGTTAATGATCGTTTAGATACAATTGTAAAGCAACTCAACCTTAATGAAATCTTAGATAGAAGCGTATCTGTTTTATCGGGTGGTGAGTTGCAAAGGGTTGCCATTGCTGCTGCTTATCTCAAAGATGCAGATGTATATCTTATTGATGAACCTAGCTCTTATTTAGATGTTAGTGAAAGGATTAACATGGCTAAATTGATTAGAACTCTTACGGATAACGATAAAACCGTTGTAGTTGTTGAACACGACTTAGCAATATTAGACTATTTAAGCGATTATATATCCCTACTTTATGGAATTCCTGGAGCATATGGAATTATATCACACCCTCAAGGCGTAAGAGTAGGCATTAATATTTATTTAAATGGGTATATTAAAGATGAAAATGTAAGAATTAGAAATGAACCAATTCGATTTCATGAAAGACCACCTATAGATTCGTCATTTGATTCTGGAGCTATTATACTCTCTTATGAAGATTTAGAAAAAACATTAGGTGATTTCCATCTAACCGTAGATGGGAGTGAAATCCACGCTGGCGAAATTATAGGTATTCTTGGGGCTAATGGAATTGGCAAAACTACATTCATCGATTTGATAGCTAATAAAATAAAATCTAATACTGAAAACGCTGAAAGTAAAAAGTTAAAAGTTTCAATCAAACCTCAATATATTAAAATGATTGAATCAAAATTGGTTTCTGAAATTATCAATCAGATTAGATTGGCTCCGTATTTAAGTCAGTCCTACAAAAAACGATTAATAAATGCCTTAAAATTAGAAGAGATTAAAGAAAGAAGGTTTTCTGAATTAAGCGGCGGGGAATTACAAAGAGTGGCTATAGCCAATTGTTTATCAACTGAAGCTGATATTTATTTGTTAGATGAGCCATCTGCTTTTCTAGATGTTGAAATGAGATTACAAGTAGCTCAACTATTAAGAAAATCCATTGAAGAATTAAAGAAATCGGCCTTTGTAGTCGAACATGATATTATAACCCAAGATTTTATAGCGGATTCTATTTTAGTATTTGAAGGAACGCCTGGGTTAGAAGGTAAGGCTTTTGCCCCATTAAATTTAAGAGACGGATTTAATTTATTTTTAAAATTAATGGGAATCACTTTTAGAAGAGATGAATTAACGAAACGACCTCGGATTAATAAAACTGGTAGTACTAAAGATGCCTATCAAAAAAGAATTAATGAATACTATTATATTCCTAAATAGTGTTCTAAAATACCATCAAATTAGTGTGAAAATAATATACTCCTATTTTTCCACTGCAAAATCTTAAGGTTTTGATAAAAGTTTACTTTAATAAATTAATTCGTTAATAGGATAATTTAAATATCTATGAGTAATTTAAAACTGGGGTTGCTTTATAATCTATAAACATGATCTTCATACTGTTTTATAATTAAAACTTGCAATGGAAATTTTGGAGCTTTTAATAAGATTATTAAATATTCAATAAATAACAAAAAAAATTGAAAAAGAAAAGAAATTGTTTTAAAAATCTAATTCTTTAGTTTCCAAAAAACCAGGGGTCTACCTCTCATTCCATTATTCCTCGAAAATTTCTCGATAAACTTCCTTTTTTGCAATTTAAGCAAGTTATCATATATGGTAGTTCTTGGAGTATTTAGCTCTTTAACTAAAGCTTTACGCGTATATGGTCCACCATTTTGTAATGTTTTAATCAAATTATATTGAATTGGTGTTAAATATTCTTTAGATCCAAAATTTATTTCTGTTTTATTAGCCATAATTTATTCCTCCAATAATTTATTTTTGAATGTTGGTATTAACTGTCAATTCGACAATTTATCGACATTTTAACCTAAATACCAATGCCTAGTTCTATGATATATTATAGTATCGAGTTTTATATAAAGATGCTTATTTATGCCTTATTATCATCAATAAACATAAATTTAAAAACGACAAAAATAATGTTATAATTGTAAATTAAAATCTTTTAATTACTAAAATGACTGAAACAACGAGAACTACGGTTACTTTAAGTAAAATTAGCATGAACCAAGTAAAAGAATTAGTTGGTGTTTTTGGAAGCACTCCTGCTTCAGTAATCAGCAGGATTGTAGAACATTTTTTTGACTATGGTAAATTTGATGATGTTATAGAAAAAATGAAAGCAAAGAAGAGAGAACTATTTCCTCCTGATGATATTACAATTAATAATAAAATTAAGAATTTATTTAAAGGAGTAAATAAAATACCCTTTGAAGATTTTGTTGATTTTTTACAAGTAGATAGTAGATATGTATTAGAAAGTATTCATATTTGGACAGAAAGATACAATATTAAAATTATTGAAAATTTAGTTATAAAAAATTCTGATTGAAATTTCCTTAATATTTTATTTAATTGAAATTTGATCTAATTGAATGCAATTTTAAGGCTATATTTTATGTAATAATAGCTCCAAATTCTTCCCAAAAGTTACTAGATAGTTCTAATGGCCATTCTAATAAAGAAGTCATAACTCCAACTATAATAAAAAAAATGAATATTGCTAATCCAATTAATAAAGCGTATTCTAGAAGATTTCCCCCATATTCGTCTAAAAAGTATTCCTTTAATTTGTTTTTTAAGATTTTATAGAATTTCTTAATGAAAACTCTTTTTTTCATGGTTCAAAACAAATTATTTTTATAAAAGAATGATAAAATATGTTTTTAAACTAAACTAATTCTAAAAATTGATCAGTACTTGCTTACCCATTAATAACTCTTAGTATTTGATTAAGTTCTTCTTCTTTAGCTTGTTTTTTTGGGATAAATAATTTAAATTTTCCATCTTCATTACTTCTAGGAATTATATGAACATGAAAATGGTTAACTACTTGACCAGCTGCCCTAAAATTATTTTGGAGAATATTATAACCATCAACTTTTAATTTTTTATGGATTAAAATAGATACTTTTTTAACTATTTCAAATAATTCTGACAATTCATTATTAGGAATTTCTTCTAAATTTTTATAGTGTTTTTTAGGAATAACAATCGTGTGGCCTTTTGAAACTGGAAAAATGTCTAAAAAAGCTAAATTCTTATCATTTTCAAATAAAACTTTAGAGGGAATACTTTTCTCAATAATTTTGCAAAAAATGCATTTATCGTCTTTTATCATTACTTTCACTCTGAATTTTCGATCCACATGAATAATTTTTTGTATTAATTTTTAAAAAACCTACACAGACTTTTAATTTTTGTAGTTTTTTAAAATCTCAATTAATGCCTTAAAGGTTGATGGTTAATATGTTTTTTGATAAGATTAAATCCTTATTTGAAAAAAAATTATCTCCGAAAATATATAGGATTAATTCCGAAAACTACGGGTTACATTACGGCCAAGTCAGCAAAAAAAAGCATATTAAAAGGATATTGTTTTCAGTTGATTTGAGTTTAGAATCAATTCACTATGCAATCAAAAATAAAATCAATCTAATTATTTCACTTTACGGCCTTACTAATGAACCAATTACTAATTTTAACCAATTATTAATAAATAAATTAACTTTGCTTTCTAAATATCCAACATTAGTATTTGTACTAGGTTCACCTTTTATTGCTGCAGAAGGTGGAATTTCAGAAACTATTATGGAATCTTTATATTTAAAATTGGATAAACCTTTTAATATCGAAAATGATAAAGGCGAGATCGTTCCTATCGGGAGGATTTGTTTACCAAACTTATACACAAGGACTAAAATGGCATTAAACTTAGACAATTTATTGAATAGGATCAAATCAAATTTACAAATAGAAAAAATTTCATTTGTAGGCGAATCAAGTGCAGAAATTAATAAAATTTGTATCGTAGGAGGGGAAATAACGGATTTAAATTACTTAAGAAAAGCTTTAACGCATGGATGTGATTGCTATCTTTCAGGAAACATGAATCATAATTTTGCAGATTACGCGAGAGAATCAGGCTTAAACTTGATCAAATACCTCTTTACAATTATCAAACGATAGCATTGAGAAAATTGTATAATTTTTTAAGTTTAGAATTTCCACACGACGAGTTCTACTTTTATGATACCAAAAATCCTATTAAGATTCATAACTAAACGGGACTTCTAATTTTTATCTTAAAAATAAAGATGAAATAATACCAATAATAATGAAAAGAATCCATTAGAAATTAATAAATAAATTAAATTTAAATGGTTAAAATTTTACCTTCTTTTTAGTTTTAATATAAAATAAAATTATTTAAAGAGATGAAAAAAAATAGTATTACTTGAATATAACGGAAGAAGTCCTAATATCAGTAGTAATAGTTATGTATCTCCACTTGCTACTTTAATAGGTGATGTCACTGTAAATGATAATGCTATTATATGGCCTGGCTCTATTATACGTGCTGAAAACTCTAAAATTAACATTGGAGAGTACACTACCGTATTTAATGGTGTTATGATGTTTACAAGATCCCAAAAAAGCTCAATTCATATAGGGCGATATTGCATTATTGAATCGGGAGTTACCATTTTAGGGTGTTTTATGGAAGATTATGTTCAAATTATGGAAGGTACTCTTATTTACGAAGAAAGTTCAATTGGTGAAGGTTCAATAATTATCAATAAAAGCCAAATTCCCCCAGGCTTAATAATTCCTGCTAGATCTGTATTACGTGGAATTCCTGTTGAGCCAATACGAGAACAATCGCGCAACGAAGTTCTAAAACAAAAAGATAAGGCAGAACATTATTCTCAACTATTTATAAAGATCAAAGAACAGCTTCCTAATGCTCAAAGCTATTTAATGACCCTTCCAGATTTTATTAAACTCCTTCTGAAAAAAGAATTTTAAAAGAAAAAAATTATATTTTAATGTTTAATTTATTTATCAATTCTTTATACCTAGAACGAAGAGTCACTTCTGTGACTCCTACAACATTAGCAATTTCTTTTTGAGAAATCCTTTTGTCTTTCTTTTTACATACTAAGTATAATGCTCCTGCGCACAAACCTTTTGGATCTTTACCACTTGTCGAATATTTTGAAATAAAAGACTGTAAAATTTTTATTGCAGTTTTTTCAGTTTCGGCGTCTAAGCCCAATTCAGCAATATACCTTGGTATAAGAGAAATCGGATCAGTAGAAGGCACTTTCAAATTTAATTCTCTTATTAATGTTCTGTAACATCTTCTTACATTTTTTGCATTAATAGAAGTTTCATCTAATATTTCTTGAAGAGTTCTTGGAATTCTTCTTTCTCTACAAGCGAAATATAAGCAAGCGGCAACCATCCCATTTATAGATCTGCCGCGTAATAATTTTCTCTTAAATGCTTCAATATATAACCTAATGGCGGCTTTTTTTACATGAATGGGTAAATTTAAATTACTTCCTATTCTTTTTAACTCAGTTGTGGCGATTAGCATATTCCTTTTATCCCAAGTCATACGAGAATTCCATTTTGCAGCTCTTTTTAAATCAGGATTTGTTATATTATTTTTATCAATAATCGTACTTAAACCCATATCAGGTAACAAAATAGAGATTGGAGATCCCATCCTTTCCCTTCTTTCTTTTTCTTGCTTTGTAAAAGCTCTTTTACCGCTATGAGCTGTATCCAAAATCCTTTCGCTTATAACTAACCCACATTGACGACATACGATTTCTCCCTTTTCTTGAACTGAAATTGTCTTTCCTTCACATTCTGGACATAAATTTGATAAATTTCTAACTTCAGATTTTATTTCCATATTAAAAACCTCTTTTTAAAAAAATAATTCTCAAACTAAATATTAAAACTACTAAATTCCCGTGTATACTAACTGAAAAACGCTTTATTTGAAAATCTAAATTTCTTGTGACTGAAAATCGATTTCTTCCTTGAATGCAAATTAATTATATCCACTTTGGATATATAAATCTTTCGATCAAAATTATTTGCTGTCTACAATATCCTACAGCATTAATGATATAAAAGTTGTAAATCCACAAATCATAACACTTGTAACAGATATTACCAAATTTATCTTAGTTTTTCTAGGGTTCCTACTTTTATATATAAAACTTTCAAATTTAAAAAATTAAATTCGTTTTTTTGATGTTATATTCAAATTGTAGGGTTGATCTACAGGATTTTTTCACACTCTCGATTTATTTCTTTCATTGTTGTAACAAAGTCTTGCCACCAATCTTGACCTTGTTGAGCAACAAGCATAGAGTCTGTTTTTCTCGAATCTAGACATCTAATTTCCTCTTTTTGAGCTTTGACTTTTTCTTTCCATATTTGACTAAAAATACTTTGCAAGTTTATCTTCACTTTCTTAATTAGCTCTTCATAAGTGACAGAAACGTCCTCTTTTTTTTGAAGCTTCTGAAGCTGGTCAAATTTAATTTTTTCTTTTGCCCTATTTAAATCGCCGCAATTTATCGTTATCGAAAAAGACTCTGTTTTTCCATATTTACAAAACTTTTGGATTTCACATGGTGAACAATAGCTTTCAAAACTTATTAGATAATCCTCTAACCCAATAATAGAATAGTTTAAAATATTAGACATTAAAT
>JABUBN010000303.1_pt1 | contig 14282 bp, 12 predicted proteins | sample 7240341 | NCBI WGS metagenome assembly JABUBN01 (sample SAMN07256345, study PRJNA390944) | subsurface metagenome | isolation source: Methane hydrate marine sediment | place: Pacific Ocean: Eastern North Pacific, ODP site | reverse complement strand
ATTTTCATTATTGACTTGTTGCTATATTCCTTTAAAATAGTGCCATGCTTAAATTTGTGGATATTGAATATAGTATTGGTGAGCGCACGCTGTTTTCCGGGACAAATCTTAATATTAATAAATTTGACAGATTTGGACTTGTCGGTGCCAATGGTACAGGAAAGACTACGCTTCTACGTATAATAACCGGTGGAATTTCACCAACCAGAGGTTATATAAATAAGCCTAAAGGGATTAATATTGGTTATCTTCCCCAGGAAGAGATTGTTCTACATGGCAATACATTAATAGACGAGGTCCTGAAGGATTATAATCAACACCTGAGAAATTTATCAAGAATCAGAGAATTAATGGGTAAAGATCCCCGGTCCAAAGAATTACTCAGGGAATACGAAATTGCTGAAGACAATTTCCAGAAATTCGGCAGCTATGATTATGAATCTGAAGCCTATAAGGTAATCCATGGCCTTGGCTTTACTGAAGACGACCATAATAAATTGGTTCAGAAGTTCTCAAGCGGATGGCAGATGCGTATTGTTCTGGCACGGCTTCTTTTAAATAAACCTGATTTATTATTGCTTGATGAGCCGACAAACCACCTGGATATAGAATCAATGCAATGGCTTGAAAATTACCTTCAAAATTTCAAGGGAGCAATGATAATAGTATCACATGACCGATATTTTCTCGATAAAATTCTCCAGACTCCAAAAGGCACAACCGGCATCTGGGAGATTGACTTTGGTGGATTCCGAAGATACCGCACAAATTACACAGGTTTTCTTCAGGAATCACAGATACGCAAGCAGAGATTAATACAGGCAGCTAAAATCCAGGAGAAAAGGATTAAGGAAATTAGAGAATTCATTATGCGCAACCGCGCGAATAAATCAAAGTCAAAACTTGTAAAGAGTAGAGAAAAATATCTTGAGCGTATGGAACGTATTCAAATAGAGTCAGAAAGAAAAAAGATCAAGGTACAGTTTCCTGTTGAGGAAATACACAGCCGCCGGCTGGTAGAATTGAATAATATTAGCAAGGTATATAATGGAAAGACAATCTTTTCCAGTATAAATCTCTCTATTGAAAGAGGCGATAGGATCGCACTCATTGGCAAAAATGGTGCGGGAAAGTCCACGCTCTGTCGTATTATTGCTGGATATGAGCATTCTACACAAGGAGTTCGGAAATCGAGTGAAAAACTTAAAATCGGTACATTTTCTCACGAGATACTACTCAAACTTGATCTTTTAAATACGGTTCTTGATGAGGCTATAAAAGATGCTTCGCCCGAGGTCAATCAAACCCTCCGAAAGTTTTTGGGTCTTTTTCTCTTTTCTGGAGATGATATTTACAAAAAGATTGAGGTTTTGAGCGGTGGTGAAAAGACAAGGCTTGTGATTCTTAAGGTGATGAGTGAACCATCAAATTTATTAATACTCGATGAACCGACCTATCATCTTGATAAGGATTCAGTAGATGCCATAAAACAGGCAATAATGTCTTATTCAGGGACGACTATATTAGTTACACACAATCGCGACCTGATAGCATCCTTTGCCACAAGGATTATTGAACTAAAAAATGGTAGGCTTTATGATTATCCGGGTGATTATTCTTACTATTTATGGAAAAAAACTGGGGTTGTTCATTCTGCTGAAAAGCAAAAGGGATCTAAGATAAAAGAATCGCCGACTGAAAAATTAAAAAAACAGATTTTGCAGAAACAATCAAAACGTGAAAAACTGCGTGAGGCATTCTCACGCCCCGGCATTATAAATAAACCACGTAAGGCAAAAAAAACTCTTTGAAGAATATCAGAGGCTAACTGAAGAAATTGAGGAGTTGGAGGGCGAATTGTCTTCGAATAATATTTAGAAATGTATATAAGACATACTGAGAATTTTGCCATGCCTGAACTTTTTGGCAGGAAGGCATGGAATTTATTTCTATTAAAAAAATATTTTCCGGTGCCGGAATTCGTTGTAATTACTACGAAAGGGTTTAAGGATTATAGAAAAAATAAAAAGATTACACCTGCGCTTGAACATGAATTAAGAGAAACACTTATCCGTTTTTTTAAAAAAGGCACTGTAGCCATTAGGTCTTCAGGTACTGCTGAGGATTTACCAGGAATTTCCTTTGCTGGTATGTATGAGACTACTTTGAATATTAAGAATATAGATGATGGTATCAGAGCAGTTATTCGCACCTGGAATTCAGTAGATTCAGAGCAGGTAAACAAGTATTGTGAAAGTATGAATGTTTCAATCGGCGATATGGCAGTGATTATTCAACATCAGCTTGAGCCTGAGAAGAGTGGTGTGATGGTGACCCAGAGTCCATTCCGGATCAATGAGATTTTGATTGAATGTTGTCAGGGGTTGGGCGAAAAGTTGGTATTTGGTGAAATCATCCCGACCCGTTATCGTATTAGAAGAAATGAGATTGCCGAACGCAGAGGTGGAGATTTGCTTACTAAAGAACAAGTTCTTAAGCTGGTAAATATTGGCAAAAAGATAGAGAAGATTTTTAAATCACCACAGGATATTGAGTGGGCAATTGAACATGGGAAAATTTACATACTGCAATCTCGACCAATTCTGCTGCATGCTTCAATTCCACGCCGGCAATGCACGGTCTGGTGTAATGCCAATGTCAGGGAGACCATCCCAGACCCAATGTCACCTATGGGCTGGTCAATATTTGATAATGTGTTCTTCCCAAGTATTTTTATTGATGTATTTCGGATACCAATAACACCAGAACAGTATTGGAGATTTCGTCCCGTAGAACTCATTTCAGGCAGATTGTATTGGAACATGAATAATACAATTGCATTTATGAAATCAATTGGACCAATTATAGATTTTATTGAAGGAGATAAAGCTATTGATCCTCAAATGACTACGGCATTCAAGGCTGTGGATATCAATAATTTACCAAGACCAATTCCTTGTTTGACAATGTTCAGATTCAGCATAGTTTCACTTACCCGTTTTGTATATTACCTGGTCCTCGGATATTTCCGCTATGGTTGGATGTCTATGAAAATTACAAAATCTCATAACGCATTTGACGCGATTTATGAAGAACTTGAACCGGCAACTCAATTGGCAACAGGCATAAATAATATAAAGGAGTGGCTGAGATATGTGTTGAAGAAATTTGCACGCCGGTATTTTGGCGGCTTGTTTTTGAGTGGTTTTTATCTGGTATTATTGGGTAAACTTCTGAGCATTAGAATGGGAAAGTATGGTGAGGTTCTTGCACGTAAAGCAATAATTGGTATTGTGGATAAAACAGGCGAAATGGCTATTGCAGTGAACACTCTAGCATCTTTGGCAAAAAACAAAGTCAATAAAATTTCATTTAAAGGTTTGAAAAAATTATATGCCAGAGATAGAGAATTTCACGATTTATTTGATAAATTCTTACGTGATTTTGGACACCGGGGTCCAGCTGAGTTTGATATTGCGAGTCCAAACTGGCGTGAGGAGCACGACCTGATCTTCAATTTGATAACAACAGCAAAAGATTGTAATGAATATCATATTGATCGCAAGACAGTGATAAACGATATGTTGAGGGCGTCCAAGCCATATGAGAGATTTATCTTGAAGAAACTTTTACCCAGGATCGAAGTTTTTTCTCCATTAAGAGAAAATGGAAAACATGTTTATCTTAAGGCTATGGCTAAGATAAAAGATCAATTGTTGATTATGGAAAAAATTTTAATGAATCAGGGTTATGTAACAAAGAGGAGGGATATATTTTTTCTAACATTGAGAGATCTGGAGGATGTTCTTGCCCGGCGATGTGAAAAAGCAGATATTCTGACACGCATAAGAAAAAGGAAAGACGAATGGGAGATGTACAGGCGGGCAGAGCCGCCCGACATTATATATGAAAGTGGCGAACGTATTTCTGCACCAATAACAGAATCCGCCGTTTTATCGGGTGAGCCGCTTAGTTATGGTAAAATTAAGGCGCGGGCAAGGATTATTAAAGATTTTAATGATAGTTCCCGATTAAAGGAAGGTGAAATTTTAGTGACCCACCACGCAGACCCTGGTTGGACACCGCTTTTTACAGTTGCCTCAGGTGTCATTATAGAAACAGGAGGTGTTATCTGTCATGCGGCAATGGTGGCGAGGGAACTCGGTATTCCAGCGGTTGTCATTAGAGGTGCAACAACGCTCATACCCGAAGGTAAGGTAGTAGAGCTGGATGCAGATGAAGGAACAGTTAAAATGTAAAAAGGGGACAGGCTACTTTTTATATATATAATTATTGCTTAATCTAAAGTGGTTTTCACTTCTAAAAAGTAGCCTGTCCCCTTTTAAGGAAATTCTTAGCTGCTTCCTGTTCAGCTTTCTTCTTTGTTTCACCTGAACCCTGTGCTGCTTTTTTCTTGTTTACATAAAGATGAATATAGAATATTTTACGATGCGGTGGACCTTGTTCTTTGCAGACCTTATAGTAAATCTCGTATTGTTTCTGCATTGCCCACTGGTTTAGAAGTGATTTATGATCTTTTCTTTTAATTATCCTCTTCTTAAATAATATACGGCATATGAATTTCTCGACATATTTTAATCCACGGTCAAGATAAAGTGCGCCAATAACTGCTTCCATACAGTCGGCAATGCTGGATGATCGATTGCGCCCTCCAGTTAATTCCTCACCCTTGTCCATTAGTAAAAATTGTCCCAAACCGAGTTTTTTGCCGGTATTATATAATGCCTCTGTACTGGTATACATTTTTTTAAGTTCACTTAATTCTCCTTCATCTGCCTCGGGGAATTTTGCCAAAAGATACTCTCTTGTTATCAACTCTAAAACTGCATCACCGAGAAACTCAAGTGTTTCATTCGATTTTTGGTCTGTTTTTTGCTGTGTTTGCAAATATGATGAATGCGTAAACGCGCGCTTTAACAACTTCCGTCTTTTGAATCTTATGCCCAGCTTTTTTTCAACAGCGCTATAATTCAGCTGTGGCATCGATCTCTACCAATGCGCCCTTGGGCAATGAGTTAACAAAGACTGTGACGCGGGCTGGAGGTTCATTACTGAAATACGTGGCATAAACTTCGTTCATAGGTACGAAATCTTCGGCTTTTGTGAGATAGACAGTTGTCTTTACTACTGAAGACAGCTTGGTCCCGGATGCTTTAATAACCGCTTTCAGATTTTCCAATACCTGCTTTGTTTGTTCAGCAACGTTGCCGTGGATCAACTTATTCGCCCCTGGGGAAATTGCGATTTGCCCGGCAGTAAAAACAAAATTTCCAGCCACAACTGCCTGGGAATAAGGACCAATTGCTGCTGGTGCATTTGTTGTTTTAATTATTTTTTTCATATTTTACTCCTTTTTAATAATCCCGTTTTCGAGGCTGTATTTTTCCAAACCTAAATAGAATTTTAAAAAATCTTTTTGTTCAATTTTTTTCTGAAATACAAACCATCCGTTAAGATCGTTCTTTTTAGCAATTTCCATTGCACTAATCTTATCTTGAAAACCACCAAATTTAATGCGGTAGAGGTTGTTTGAATCAATAAAAACGGGTATATTATTTTGTCTGATACGGTTGTATATGTCTACGGCATTATCATAACTTACAAATGCTCCAACCTGCAAATACCAGAGCGAATCAGTGCTTACAACACGAGGTATAATTTCTTCAATTACAGCTTCTCTTTCTGCTATTGGGTTCATTGTCATGCCGTTAATATCAATAAAATAAAGATTGTGATTAGTATCAATCGCAACAGTGTAGTTTGGATGGTCTGTCTGAAATAGCCTTACAATTTTTTTATCATGCTGGAAGATTCTTTTTGGCCTGAGGGTTAAAGAATCAAGGTACACAATGCTATTTTCTGTTAGGAGAATGAATTTCTCGCTGCTTTTATTTTGCTTAATGGCGATCGCTTGAAAATCTATCAAATTTCCGTATTTGTTTACGAAAAAAATTCCGCATTCACTGTAAACTATATAACCGTTCTCATGCTTACTGAACCATTTACAATCAAATTTTAAGTCTATTACTCTTTTTTTGTTTAAATATATATCATAGACAGTTAATCTATTTTTGATATCAAGCGTTGCTACGGTTGTCTTTTCCGGGTTATATTCATAACATAAGATTCTGTTAACACTGACTTTTTTCACAAGTCTTCCAGCGTTCAAATCAAAAATTTTTATGATGGTTTTCGTTTGTGTATCGCTAATTAGATGGATAACCTGATTTTGTTCCGATATATTCAGTTGCTGACGTGAAATGAGAGGACGGTAGTCGCCGCGCTCAACCCCAACGCCAGTTTTAAAAGCAAGATTGGCTTTGTCAATAATTACTATCTCATCAGTTGTAATTAATAAAATATTTTCATTGTTTGTACTAAGATAATTAAATCTTTGTGGTAAAGGTATGCGGTCATTTATTGAAAGATGTTTATGGTCAATTTTATATAGGTAGCGATGTGTGAGTAATGTAGAGGAAATCATCCAGACTGTAATCGATGATATCTTCAGCTAATGTTTGCTTCCTTACCTCCATTTTATGTACATCTACAGTGTAAATAGTAGAATCTATGATTAGTGGCTTGAAGATTAACATAAATATGAGACTGAAAGCAGAATTAAACATATACCTATTTTAGGTCAATTATGAGAAAAATCAAGAGCCAGATTAATGGTTGGTTATTCATTGTTGGTTATACGGCATCGTTGTATGGCTGAAAATAGGACGACAGACAATAAACGAATAACGAAACGGGCGGCTATGCCCAATAACGATTAACGATATTATCGGCTCTTGACTTTCATAAAAATTTAAATAAAATAACAGATAAGGAGGTAAGATGAAGAAATTAATTTTGCTTGCCCTCGTAGTTTTGTTTATTGGCTGTTCACCGGCAGCGAAAAACTCAGCTAGAATCTATATTGACCAACGCGAGTATGACAAGGCAAAGGAACAAATATTAATCGGTCTCCAGGAAACCCCTGATGATTATGAGTTATATTGTCTTTTAATGAAGGCAGAGATCGGGCTTGGTGATTGGAATAGAGTAAGTAAGGCATTCCAGGATGGTATTAAAGTCGATTCAGTGAAGGCGGTTAACTGGATGCTTAAAGACAAGAATAATATTCCAATATTCAAACAGGCTTTTTATAATGCTGCTGTTGGTTTAATGGATGATGAGGAATACGATGGGGCATTGAGAAATCTAAAGTTCTGCAAAATCTTAGAGCCTGAAGATGTGAATGTGTATATTCTCGAAGGTGGTATCTATGATAAATTGGGTAATAAAGAATTGGCAAGTCAGGTATATGACAAAGCCTTAAGTATTGATCCTGAGAATCCCGATGCATATTTTCTTATTGGGAAGGCACTATTTGACAAAAAATCATATGATTCATGTCTTGTAAGATTTAATGGGGCAATTAAATATTATGAGATTAAGTATAAAAGAATAACCAAGGTGATATTTCAAAACCTATCTGAGTTTGATAAAGATCTGGCACAGAAAATCATTAAATTATCGCGTGGGAAGAAAAAAGATGAATTGGATGAATTGGTTAAAGTAAAACTGGGAATTGATGCTGGATTAAATGCAATGCAAGGGAACATTAACAAATTCTATAAAACTACTGACGGTCTGTCACAAACTTATTATCGTATGGGTATGGCGCACTACAATCTTAATAATGATAGCCTTGCTCTGGTAAATTTGTTTAAGAGTCTTGAATTCATGCCTGATGATTCTGATGCCCTGTTTTATGCTGGCGAACTGCTGATTAAAACCGAAAAATATCAAGAGGCAATTAATTATTTTGGAAAACTGACTCAATTGAAAGATGATGATTTCTACGCATGGTTCTATATTGCGGTTTGCTGGACCCAGCTTAAGGAGTACAAAAAGGCAGCTGGTATCTATGAAGATAAGGTTCTCGTAAGCGATCCCAAAAATATTGATGCAATGACAAATCTTGCGTACATCTACCGCGAAATGGGCAATAACAAAAAGTCTTTTGAATATCTAATGAAAGCAGAAAAACTTCAAAAGGAGCAATAATGAATATTAAGGCAAAAGAGCGATTGTTAAATGTTTTAATTATTTTAGGTGCTTTGGTCTTATTGTTTGTTGTTGGTTATCCACAATATAAAGAGTCATTACCTTCAAAAATCAAAATCGGCATTGATAAATCCTATGCTTCATTACCATTTTATGTAGCTAAAGAGGATACAACGAGGCAGTATTTCGTTATCGAAAAGATTGAACCCGAATTTATTGAGATTGAAGGAGATCCTTTACAAGGTATCAAGGATGGTCTGTATGATATCGCGGCAGTGTCCTGGTACTCGTTTTTAATGTCACCTGATTATGATGGTGATACATTGAAAGCATGTGGGTCTATCGAACTGAAATCGGGTAAAGTCTTGGATGCTTTTATTGTACCTGAAAAATCGAAAATAAAAAAATTAGGAGATCTCAAGGGTAAACGATTGGGTTATTTAATAAATGATGAGTATCTTGTTGATCTTATCCTTAGTAAAATGGAGGAAGATGAGATAACCGGGATTGAGAAGGTTCTGCTTCAAACTGATGAAATTACTACTGCATTTGATGATAAAAAAGTAGACGCCATATATCTCATTGATCCATATCGGGGATATATGGTCTATCGAAATTACAAGGTTTTGTATCAGGGTTTAATTTCTTATTATATTGTTCCATCTATGCCGTATGCAGCGATTGTGATGCGCAAAAATTTTCTCAAGGATGAAAATCGCTTGGGAGCAATAAGGATTAAGAATGCAATAGAGGCGACATTGAGTTATATGACAAAAAATCCTGAGTATGCCAAGAGACTCATAGTCAAAATCAATGATTGGCCCAGTGACGGCGCTCTAACACTAAATATAAGAACACCAGAATATCAACGACTGTCAGATATTAACCTGAAGAATGTAGAAAGCTTCCAGACAGAATTGGTAAAGAGAGGCATTAGTACTTGTGGTATCAGGCCGAATGAATTTCTGTTTGATAAGACGGATTTCGCACGATAAAACCGGTCGTGCTAGACGGGGAGTTAGCGGTGCCTTGAAACCCGACACACGTCGGATGACCCGAAATCCGCTTATGCGGGGTTGAATACTCCATTTGAGTCAGGATTTTCAGGGGCAACAGCAAGAAGTTGAAGAGTGATGAGGATCGGGTCTTATGATGGTACCGCCTATAAACTCCGTCAGGTCTGGAAAGAAGCAGCGGTAAGTAGGAAAGGGCTAGTCGTAAGGAAGCCTGGTCTGAGTTCTTCGTCTTGCTGTTCCTGAAAGGACTGGCAAAGGGAGTTGCACGACCGGATCCAGATAGCAAATTTTAGGGAGTTAATATGAAAAGAAATTTATGCGGTCTATCATTTCTTTATCTGTATATGTATAATAATCTGGAAAGTTCCAAGTTCCAAGCACCAAGCTCCAAACAATATCTAATAACACAAATTCTAAATTCCAAATTAGGATTTCAACGTTATTTGGGATTTGGAATCTTGGGATTTGGTGCTTACCGAGCGCAGCGAGGTTATGTATGGTTCATCGCGTAATTTCATTAAGATATCGTCCTCAAAATTTCGATGAATTGACCGGGCAGAACCATATTGTGCTGTCCTTAAAAGGAGCAATAAAGAGTGGCAGGATAGGCCATGCGTTGCTTTTTGCTGGACCGCGCGGAGTCGGTAAAACAACAACTGCCCGGATTTTTGCGAAAAGTTTAAATTGTGTTGAAGGTCCAACAGTTTACCCTTGTCAAAAATGTCAATTATGTCGGGAAATTACCCTCAGCAGAAGCATTGATGTTATAGAAATCGATGGTGCATCAAATCGAGGCATTGAAGAGATAAGAAGTCTAAGAGAAGGCGTGAAATATTCACCATTGCACGGTCGCTATAAGATATATATTATTGATGAGGTTCATATGCTGACCCAGGAGGCATTCAATGCCTTATTAAAAACTCTTGAGGAACCCCCTCCAAAGGTTGTTTTTGTCTTTGCTACAACTAATCCTACGAAACTACCAACCACTATTCTTTCACGCTGTCAGCGATTTGTATTTAAACGTCTTTCAGTTAGTGAAATTACTTCCAGACTTCGAACAATCGCCGATAAAGAGAAAATTAAGATAACTGAAAATGCCCTGCATTATCTCGCAATCCGTGCAGATGGAAGCATCCGTGATGGCGAGAGTATTCTTGAACAATTAGCATCTTTTATTGAGGGCGAGGTTACTGAGGAAGATGTTTTTAAATTAATCGGGTTTTTGGGAAATGATTTTTATTTTACACTTTTAAATAAAATTCTGACTGTGGATTTAAGTAAGGTAATTGTGATGCTTAATAAAGGAATAGAGGATGGCGCAGATCCAGTAGAAATTTATCGGGGATTCACCAATTATTTGCGTGCCGCTTTTCTCATCAGAACTGGCGTGCCGTGTGAATTTGTCGAATTGAATAGCGAAGAAATTGAAGTATTGAAGAATATTGAATTAAGCCGAGATGAAACTATACATCTGCTCGAAATCTGTCTGAGATTTGAAGATATAGTAAAGAGATCAGTGAATGTTCGGATCGCGATTGAACTTCTTTTTAGTCAATTAATTCTTTGCTTAACTAAATCTAAAAAGCGGGAAAATAATAATAGAGTCGTTCTTTCTTCATCACCGAATGAGAATGTAAATATAAAAGAAGCCTTGTTTTTAGATTTGCAAAAGAACAGTCCGAAATTAGCAGGAATTATTCATAAGGCAGATATAACAAAAAATAATGATAATGTTACTATTTCTGTTAAGAATGAATTTGCTAAAACTCAGTTGGTGAATAATCAGAAAGAAGTAAAGTCTCTTCTTAAAAAAATACTGAACGCTGATTTTATTTTAAATATTGAGATTGTTCACCAGAAAGAGGAAGAGAGCAATTTAATACAGACAATAAAAGTTTTATTCGATAGTGAAGAAGTCAGGTAAGGGAGATAATTTTTTTGTGAGGATAAAAAAATAGGAGAAGCACGGTGAAAAATATCATGCGAGAAGCCCAAAAATTACAGGCAAAGTTATTAGAAGAATTACGTAAAGTAAAAGTTGAAGGTAGTGCTGGAGGTGGTATGGTTAGGATTGAAATGGATGGCGAACAGACTGTTATTTCAGTCAAAATCGAGCCGCAAATTCTTGAAGACAAAGATATTTCAATGCTTGAGGATCTTATATTAGCAGCATTCAATGATGCCAAGAAAAAAGTAGCGGAGAAAACCCAGGAAAGCTTCAAATCAATTACAGGTTTTCCACTACCGACCTGACCTCGCTGCGCTCGGTAAGCACCAAATCCCAAGATTCCAAATCCCAAAATTCCGGGACAATACATAAATCACCAGGCATCGTTCAATGTTATACGGCATAGCCGCCCGTATGGTATGTCGTTTGATGGTATCGTCACAAACTATCTTTTACAAAGAACCATGCCCCTTAACCATACTGGCCGCGATGCCATACAACGTACCAACTATTTTATTAGTAGTATCTTCCCTGTCTTTACTTCCTTATCCGTTATTATGCGATAGAAATAAGCTCCTTGAGCCAATTCTTGATTTCTGTTATCATGAAAATTCCATAGGATATCATAATTACCAGATTTTAATGTTTTGTCGATAATTACCTTCATCTTCTGTCCCAGTACATTATAAATTTCGATTCTCAGATATGTCCTTTCATGAAGACTTACAGAAAAAGTTAATTCTCGCTGAGCAGGATTTGGAAAAGCTGAGAATCTATGTCTGACCTTTACAGAAGTAGTGTTTTCTTCTGTAATCACATTTGCTCCAACAATAAAAGAGTATATATGTACTGGTACATTTATTGGTGAGGTACGTCTTACTCCATCAGTATTTTTCGCTAGAATGTAATAATATACCGTATCACCGCCTGATTGTGCTGGTATATAGCCCGCATAGACGCCCGGCGTATCATTTACTGCTGATAACAGTATCGTCGTAAAATCACCACTGTTTATTTTGTAAAAAACAAGTGTTGAATCAATCTGTGGGATGTTGGAAGTAGTTATCCTCGCCCGAACCCTATAGGGATTGAGTGTGTCTTCAGTATCAGTTAATGGATAGTGCTGTATATGAATAAATTTTGCACTTGGTGCTTGCATAGTGATACAATGGATTGCACCACCTGATCCTGACATGGATGAACAGTCTATACCCACAATCTCGTGGTCAGGCAATGCCTGTTCATAGATAAATAACGATAGCAGTGTCGTCTTCAGGTTCGTTCCAGAGTGGTACGAGAACCTTATTATTTACAAACAGTGAGTTGAGATATGAAGGAGGAGCACCTGCCATTGACCAGGGCATAGGCATACGTACTACACGGTATGGATACCCCTCGCGATTTTTACACCGGGCAATAGAATCAGCGTTTTGATTCAGTAATGTATAATTAGCATGGCCAGGAGCATATTCACCAACCATTACAAGGGTATCATTCAAAATCTTTGTCCATAAATCAATGTGACCAGTATATTCAATATTCATTTTCTGTAGAACAATGAATTGTTCAAGACCGCTGTATTCTAACATTAAGGAATCTATCTGTTCCGGTGTATAAGATGGATTTTCTTCATAAATTAGCGTGCTGGCAAACCCAGTACCAAGTCCGTCGACCATAAAGTTGCCACCTGCGTGTTCCACTGGTGAGCCATAAACAGAAATGCCCCATGCCTGCCCTATACGCCAGGGGATTGTATCATCTTGAGGTCTTGGTCTGTTATAGATGAAATCAACGATTCCTTCGTTATTGTCTTGTTTGCGCATAAACCAGGGACCATAATCACGGCTCCATACAGAATTTCTTGGCCAGATATAGAATACTACTGAATCGAGCGGAATACCATTGTTTTGTAAATATGTTGTAATATTATTCTGCTCACCACTGCTGCCAACAATGATATATAGCTTTGAAACCCCAACTACTTCACGCGTAATTTCCCGGAACACCGAGTTATACGCGCCGTATATCCAGGTTATAAAAACACCTTTCAAAGATTCAAATTCACCCGGGGTTTCTACCCATTCTCCTGGTGGGTCAGTAACAATATGTTCCTTTCCAATTTCATGGATTCTTAAACTTTCTTCCGGCGTCATCCATTTTGGAAGAAAAACATCATCAGTATGGGCGAACAGCAAGGTTGCACATAAGAGAACAGTCATGAAACCTCCTTTCTTCCTTTAACCCTCACCTTCATCCTCTCCCTTGAAAAGGGAGAGGAAATGGAGAAGAGAAACCACCTTAGTTCCCTCTCCTCTCTGAGGAGAGTACTGCATCTAAATTCCCTCTCCTCTCTGAGGAGAGGGTTAGGGTGAGGAGTCATAGTTCTCCCAATTTATCAAAAAACAGATCTCTTATTTCTTCAAGTCTCTGTTTGGTCTTTGCCTCAAATCTTAAAACAAGCACTGGCTGGGTATTAGATGGTCGTATTAATCCCCATCCATCAGCAAAATCTACTCTTACACCATCAATATCAATAACCTTGTAAGATTTTTTAAAATATGTCTTCAATTTTTCGACGATTTCAAACTTTTTTTCATCAGTTGTTTCAATTCTAATCTCCGGGGTTGCAAAATACTTGGGCACTTTTTCTGCCAGGCTGGATAATGTTACACCTTCACTCAATATTTCAAGAAGTCTTAAACCGGCATAAATAGCATCGTCAAATCCATAATATCGGTCAGCAAAGAATATATGGCCTGACATCTCACCTGCTAATGGCGAATGTTCAGCCTTCATCTTTGCCTTGATCAGAGAGTGACCTGTTTTATACATTAATGGAATACCACCCAGTGCTTCAATGCGTTGAATCAGTCCTTTTGAACATTTTACTTCAAAGATGATTTTGGCTCCAGGTGTCTTTTTTAATATTTTATCAGCATAAATTGCTAACAATACATCACCCCAGATAATTTCGCCGTTTTCATCAATAACACCGATTCTGTCACCATCTCCATCAAAACCAATACCACAGTCAAAATCACCTTGCTTTACAGTCTCTATTAATTCTGTGATATGCTCGACAACAGTGGGGTCAGCCAGATGATTCGGGAAATTTCCGTCAGGTTCTTTGTACAAAATTTTGTAATCCGCCTGTATTTTCTCCATGATTTGTTCAATTATAGGACCGCACGTTCCATTGCCCGTATCGAGCGCAACCTTTAATCCTTTTTTTGATTTTT